>ERZ777010.26-NODE-26-length-180677-cov-20.903240_pt1 | contig 180677 bp, 147 predicted proteins | sample MGYA00374963_ERZ777010 | MGnify/ENA primary metagenome ERZ777010 (study PRJEB29309, sample SAMN06268256) | bioreactor metagenome | isolation source: Joint BioEnergy Institute, California, USA | place: USA:Joint BioEnergy Institute, California, USA | collected...
CAAAGTGACGGGGTGACAAAGCGACATTACTCCCGTCACTTCGTCACCGCGTCACTCCGTCACGACTTACCAACCCTTCATGGAGCCCACGACCGGGATTGAACCGGTGACCTCGTCCTTACCAAGGACGTGCTCTACCAACTGAGCTACGTGGGCCAACCTTTCTCATCCGGCCAGTAATCCCGAGTCGGCGACCCTCTTCCGCGGAGCCACTCTCATCTGCGGTGAGCAATGGAGCGGGTGATGGGAATCGAACCCACACCATCAGCTTGGAAGGCTGAGGTTCTACCATTGAACTACACCCGCAGAGGTGGTGGAGGGGGTAGGATTCGAACCTACGAAGGCATAAGCCAGCAGATTTACAGTCTGCCCCCGTTGGCCGCTTGGGTACCCCTCCGCGGACATAAGAGCCGGCTATTCTCATTGCGAGCCGTCTGAGTGTCAACATCGACCCACGTTCGAGACGCACTTTCGCGCCGGCCTGCTGCCCTCCCCGCCCGGATGAGCCCCGTGTCCCCCGGGGGGATTGGCCGATCAAGACTGCCGAGAACCGGCCGATACATTATAAGTGCGCCGCTCGCCTACCGAGCGGGCGGTTTCGCTGACGAGAGAAGATCCTGCCTTAAGAAATGCATTCCCAAGACTTCGAGAATCGCCTGAAAACACAGGTCGACTTTCCGAGTCCCTCGCGTGTTGCGGCGGAGATCATCGCGCTCGCCCGCGACCCGGACATCGAAATGGCCACCGTGGCGCAGGCCATCAGCCGCGATCCCGCGATCACGGCCAAGATCCTGCGCATCGCGAACTCGGCGTTCTATGCGCAGCGCCGGGCCAGCCACAACCTCCGGCAGGCGCTCGTCGTCATCGGCTTGAATGCCGCCCTGACCCTCGCGCTCAGCTTCTCGCTCGTGTCGTCCTTTCGCGCACTGCGCGCCACGGGCATCGATTACCCGCGCTTCTGGCGGCGCTCGCTGCTCGGCGCCACCGCGGCGCGCGCGTTCAGCGAGCTCGCGAAAGTCGGTCAACCCGAGGACATCTTTCTCGCCGGCCTCCTGCAGGACATGGGCGTGCTCGCGCTCGACCGTACATCGCGCGATTTCTACGCCAAGCTGCCTCAAGGAGCGAGTCATGCCGACTGGATGGCCTACGAAACGCAGCAGCTCGGCAAGGATCACTCGGCTTACAGCGCGCTGCTCATGCGCTCGTGGAACCTGCCGCAGCGCATCTGGCAGGCCGTTGAGCACAGCCACACGCCGCAGGTCCTGAGCGCGGCGACCGAGGGAGGTCAGTATGCCCGCTGCATCGCGCTCGGCAGCGATCTCGCCGAAGCGGTGTTGTGCACCGATCGCTCCGCTCGAGTCACCGCGCTCGCCAAGCGCGCTCATTCGCTGCTCGGCGTCAGCCATGAGCTCTTCAACGAAGTGGTCAACCGCATCTTGAAGCTCATTCCCGAAGCCGAGGAGCTCTACGACACGAGCATCCTGCCGCCGGAAGATGCCGAGAATCTGCTCGCCGAAGCGCGCGAGCTCCTGACGGTGCGCAACCTGCACGCGCTGCAGGAAGTCAGCGCGCTGCAAGCGACCACGAGCGTCTTGCTGACCCGCACGGAAGAAGCCGAAGACTCGGGTCGCCGCGACGCACTCACCGGCGCGCTCAATCGTGCTTGGCTGGATCGGATGCTCGATCGCGAGTTCACGCAGGCGGTGGTCTTCGGACGCGATCTCAGCATCGCGCACGTCGATCTCGACCACTTCCGCCACGTCAACGACAAGTTCGGCACGCAAGCCGGCGACACGGTGCTCAAGAACTGCGCGCGCGTGCTGCAGGCATGCGTCCGCGGCAGCGATCTGGTCGCACGCTTCAGCGGCGAGGAGTTCATGGTGGTGCTGCCGGGCGCCGACGGCTCCATCGCCAAGCAGGTGGCGCAGCGTATCTTGAGCGCGCTTGCGTCGTTCGATCATGGCGAGGCCGCGCCGGGCGTGCGCATCACTGCCTCGATCGGCTTGGCGACTTATACGTCCAAGCAGCGCTTTCCGAGCACGCTCGCGCTGCTCGAAGCGGCGGACCACGCGCTCTACGCCGCCAAGCTGTGCGGCCGCAACCGCTACGAGGCCTACGACGAAGTGGCCGCACCGAGCGGCGCGGCGGCGACGGAACGCTGAAGCGTCACGCGGACGTCGGCTGCGCGAGATCGACGATCTCGACGGCGTCGGCTGCAAACGGCTCGCCCAGGAACAGGCTCCCCACGGCAGCGAAGCGTTCCGCGTTGTCGGTCGCCAGCAGACGCACCGACCCGGACGGCGCCGACCCGTGCAGCCCCCGCGCCGTCAGCTCGCGCTCGAGCGCAAGCGCCGTCGTGCGCGCCGAATCGACCAACTGCACCTGCTCCCGCAGCACCTTGCGCAACGCATCCGCCAACACGGGAAAGTGCGTGCAGCCGAGCAGCAGCGTATCGACCGCCGGGTGGCGTTCGAACAACTCGTCGAGATAACGCCGCGCCACTGCTTCGACGATCGGACCGTCCGTCCATCCTTCTTCCGCGAGCGCGACGAACAGCGAGCACGCGCGCCCCACGACGAGCGCATCCGGCATGCGCGCATTGATCGAGCGCTGATACGCCCCGCCGCGAATCGTGCCTTCGGTCGCAACCACAGCGATCTGACGGCTGCGCGACGCGGCACACGCCGCCTCCGCGCCGGGGTCGATCACTCCCATCACCGGCAGCGGTGCATAGCGCTCGCGCAAGGCATCGAGCGCCACCGCCGAGGCCGTGTTACAGGCGACGAGCAGATACTTGATGCCGCGGTTGAGCAGCAGGTCGGCGGCTTGAAGCGAATAGCGCCGTACGGATTCTGCGCTCTTGGTGCCGTACGGAAGCCGGGCCGTGTCGCCGAGATAGAGAAAGCGTTCGCGCGGCAGACGCTCGCGTACCGCACGCAGCACGGTCAGACCGCCGACGCCCGAATCGAAGATGCCGATGGGCAGCTCGCGCAGCGGCGCAGCTCCGCCCTGCGCATCCGCCGCGGCCCGGCGCGTACCGGCCTCGAACCTCACCTCGTCACCCGACACGTCTCACTCCGTCACTTCGCATCGCTTCAAGCGATCAAGTTTCGATCAACCTCGCGTAGCTCGCCGTATCGATGTTGCTGCCGCAAATGATGAGCCCCACGCGCTTGCCGCGCAGGCGCTCGCGCAAGGGACCGCGCAACGCTGCCGTCGCGGCAGCGCCTGCCGGCTCGACGGCCAGCTTGGCATTGCGCTGCAGGAACCGCATCGCGTCGCGCAGCTCATCGTCCGTGACACGCACGACTTCGGCGACGTGACGGCGGCAGAGCTCGAACGAGATCGGCAAGGCGTACGGCGCACCCAGACTGTCCGCGATCGTAGCGACGCGCTCGATCGACTGCGGCGCGCCCGCCAACAAGCTTCGATACATGCTGTCGGCGCCGAACGGCTCGACGCCGAACACCTGACAAGCAGGGTTGAGCAGCTTAACCGCTGAAGCAACCCCGGCACAGAGCCCGCCGCCGCCGATCGGCACGACGACCGCATCCAATGCCGGCAACTGCCGGCAGAGCTCGAGCCCGAGCGTCGCCGTACCCAGGGCTGTCGTTCGCCCTTCGAACGGATGAATGAGCGCGCGCCCTTCTTCGCGGGCGATCTCCTCGACGCGAGCGAAGCCGCTGTGCGCATCGGGCGCAAGCACGACTTCGGCGCCGTACGCTCGGCATAGCTCGATGCGCAGGGGATTGGCGCTCGCGATCATCACGACCTTGGCGTGCGTACCGGCCGCGCGCGCCGCAAACGCAACGGCGATGGCGTGATTGCCCGCGCTGATCGCGGTAACGCCGCGCTCGCGCGCATCGCTTGCAAGCGACAGCACATTGAGCAGCGCCGCGCGTGCCTTGAAGGTGCCGGTGACCTGAAACAGCTCGAGCTTGAGATACACCTGCGTGTCGGCGCCGAGCTCGCGCTCGACTTGCGCACCATGCAGCCGCACAACCGGCGTCTCGTGCACACGCCCCGCGAGCAACTCGGCGGCACTGCGGATCTCTTCGAGCGTCAACGCAAGCGAGTCATCCATGCGAATTCGTTCTCACGCAAGCGAGGAATTTTCCGCGGTCGATTTTCGCATGCCGTTCACGACATAACGTGTCTTCGCGCCACTTCCGCACTGTACGCACCGCGCGGCATAATGCGCGCGCAGCATCGATGAAGTCGTTCACAAAACTCGTCGATGCGATCAAGCAAACAACAATGACTGAGGGGTTGAGATGGAGCGGCGCCTACACACACGTCATCGTGCGCGCACTGCAGTGTATGTCTCCATTCCAGGCCGTCGCGGCAAGCTGTGCCGCGCCCGCAATCTGAGCGCCAACGGCGTCTTCATCGAGACGGAAGACATGGGGCTGAAGAAGGGTACGACGGTACAGCTCGCGTTCGCCATCAATCTCGGCGTGGTCACGAAGATCCATCGCAGGACGGCGATCGTCGCGCACGTTACGAAAGGCGGTACCGGGCTCATGATGGAGAGCCTGACGGGAACGGGGAATTCCCGCTAAGGCCACCTGAAGGAACCCCGTGCGCCCGTCGCAACGTCGGGCGCACGCGCATCATCTCTTCAAGACCCGATTCAACGATCGCGCGATGACAGCCGCGCTCGGGGGTCGACGCGCGAGAGATTCACACCGCGCTCACGCACCGCCGCCACCGGGCAACGAGCGCTGCCCGCTCAGAAGCCCACCGACAGCCCGACATAATAAGTGCGGCCCGGCGCCGGCTCGAAGAAGCGATCGTTCGCCGCATTGACCACCACCGAGCCGACATAATCCTCGTCCGTGAGGTTGTCGATACGCACGAAGCCTCTCATCGTCCACTCGCCGAACGTGCGCCTGATTCCTGCATGCCAGTTGAGGACGCTGTAGCTATCGGTCGCGTCGCTGTTGGCATCGTCGACATACACCTTGCTGGTGATGCGTGCTTCGAGGCCGGTCGAGAATCCACTCGGCGCGTGCAGCCAGCTCAAGTCCGCGTACAACGAGTGCTCCGGCACGCCGGGTAGTTGCCGCCCGCTCAACTCATCGCCGGCAAAGTTCACGAATTCGTCGAAGCGTCCCCTGGTGTAGCTGTAGGCCGCGCCGAAGTCGAAGCCGCCGCCGAAGCCGTACTGCAGCGCCAGCTCGACCCCTTCGCGCCGCGTCTTCGCAGCATTCACGAAAGTATTGCGACCGGGGAAAGGCGACGGTCCGGTGACGATGTCGTCCTTGGTATCGGAACGAAAGAGCGTTGCCGTCAGACGCCCTGCATCGCCGATGAAGGCCTTGAGACCGGCTTCGTAGTTCGTGCTGACGGCCGCATCGAGATCGAAGTTGAGCCCCGGCGAGCCATCCGGCCGATAAGCGAGCTCCGCAAACGTCGGCGTCTCGAATGCGCGGCCGACGGCAACGAACACGTTGAGCGCAGGCGCCGCTTCGAACAGCAAACCGAGCACCGGCTGCGTGCTGTCGTAGCTCAACCGCCCGCTGTCGTCCGGGTTGGGACCGACGACGAAATGATCGTCGACGCTGAATCGCACTTCGCTGTGGCGCAATCCGCCGGAGAGCACCCAACGAGGCGCCGGCCGCCACCGAGCGATGACATATTGATTGACGCTGTAGACGGTATCGTCCTCGTCGCGGCGCAGATCGCCGCGCAGACCGTTGAGGTTCACGTAACCGCGGCGACGCTCTTCCATCCGGTCGTACTCGACCCCCACGGTGAGCTCGTACGGTGCGCCCGCCAGCTCGCCGCGATGATCCCATTGAATGCTCCCGCCGCCGAACTTGCGCGCGAGATCGACGACGCCGCCGGAACCCGTCAGCGCCGCGCTCGGATTGGCAAGGTATTGCACGAGATCGCGGTCGCCGTAGTAGCCCGCCACCCGGAGACGACTGCTCGTGCCGATCTCGCGCTGGTAGGAAAGACCGCCCTGCACGTGACGGATCGACTTGCGGGTATCGAAGGCGATCGCGTTGGCGCCCGCCTGCGTCGGATCGCTTTCGAGCTGCTCGCGCGTCAGACCGAGCGGATCCTGCGTATCCGGTTGATCGAGGAAGTTGACGATCGCCGTCCAGGAAGAGCGCTCGTCGGGGGCCACGCGCAGACGCAAGTTCGCAAGGTCGCGCCTTGCCGCACTGTGCTCGCGAAATCCGTCGGTATCGAAGCGCGATAGATTGCCGCTCAAATCCACGATGCCGAGCCGCGCGCCGAACTGTGCACCGTAGCGGCGAAACCCATCGTCGCCGACGGTCGTGCTGAGCTCGAGCCCCGAATCCTGCAGCCGATCGCGCGTCACGATCTGGATGACGCCGCCCGAGGAGTTTCCGTACAGCGCCGCGAAGGGACCGCGCAAGACTTCGACGCGCTGCGCGCCGTCGAGATCGAACAGGCCGGTCTGACCCTGCCCGTCCGGCATCGTCAGCGGAATGCCGTCCTGAATGAGCCGCACGCCGCGCACTCCGAACGACGCGCGCGCGCCGAAACCGCGCGCGGAAACCTGCAGGTCCTGCGCATAGTTCTGGCGATTCTGCACGACGATGCCGGGCACGCGGCCCAAGCTTTCCGACAAATTGACGCGCGGCCGATTGACGCGCAATGCGTCGCCGTCGATCGCATCGATCGCCGCCGGCGTCTCGAAGCTACGCTGCTCGGTGCGCGTAGCGGTGACGATCATCGTGTCAGGAGGCTCGGCCGAACGTGCCGCTTGGCTCGAGAAAAGTGCTAGGGCAATGGCAAGCGTAAGAGTCTGTGGTCTGCTCATAACAATCATGATAATCGCCGTGCGAACGCGCCGATCGGCCGCGCACGAAATTCATGAAATTCATGAGCTCGAGCGCTCATCCGGAGCGACTTCGACGATCCAGCCGCGGGCGCGCGCAGCGGCCAGGAAGGCGGCGATGTCATCGGCGAGCGCTCCGTCGGCAGAACGCTGGGCAATCTCGCTGACGATTTGCTCGAGCGAGCGCGATCCGTCGCAGAGCTGCAAGATCGCTACGGCGCCTTCGTTGAGCTGCACCTCGCCTGCCGCGTGGATCAACATCGGCACGCGGTCCTTCCTGCCGCTCGCGACGAGCTTTACGCCATCCGCGAGCCGGATGCCGTGCGCCACTGCAGGTGGTCCGCCCTTCCCAGGACCTCGCCCGACTCGCTTCCGGCCGCCTTGTGCCGCCATCGGATCCTCACACGCACGCTGCACCATGAGAGCTCGTGCGGAGCTTCCAGCAACACAAGCTCAAGCAGAATGCGTGCCACGCCAACGCCTCCCGGCGCGGCGTGACGCGTGAGGATCTTCAGTTCAGGAATGCCGGCCGCTCGCGCCGTACGGGCAGGCCGAGACGTTTGCAGCGACGATAGAGGGTGTTGCGGCTGATGCCGAGCTTCTTGGCAGCGTGGGACATGTTGCCGCCGCACTCACGGATCGCCGCGAGGAGCACATCGCGCTCGGCCGCACCCAACGGGTCCGGCCCGCAACTCGTCGACGCGGCACCGAGGGTTGTCGTGGGCGCCGCGACGGACGAAGCTGCGGCGCTCGACTCCATGTGCGCACGCACTTCGCTCGGCAAGTCGGAGAGCCGCACGACGCCGCCTTCGCAAATCGCGAGCGCCGTGCGAATGACATTGCGCAGCTCGCGGATGTTGCCCGGCCAGTGATAAGTAAGCAAGCACTGAAAGGCATCCATCTCGATGGCGGCAGGACGTCCGTCGCTCGTCTCCGCGGCGAGAAAATCGCGAATGAGCCGCTCCTTGTCCGTGCGCTGCGCGAGCGGCGGCAGCTCGAGCGTAATGCCGTTCAAGCGATAGTAGAGATCTTCGCGGAAGGTGCCGCGCGCGATCATTGCGCGCAGGTTCTGATGGGACGCGCAGATCACGTGCAGATCGACCTTGATCGGCGTTTCCGCGCCGAGCGGCATCACCTCCTGCTCTTCCAGCACGCGCAAGAGCCGCGTCTGCAGCTGCAGCGGCATGTCGCCGATCTCGTCGAGGAACAACGTGCCGCCGGACGACTGGAGAATCTTGCCCTTCATGCCCTCCTTGCGTGCGCCCGTGAAAGCGCCTGGACGGTAGCCGAAGAGCTCGCTCTCGATGAGCGATTCTGGAATCGCGGCGCAATTGAGCGCGACGAACGGTTTGTCGGCACGATTGCTCGCCGCATGCAGCGCTCGCGCAAATGCTTCCTTGCCCGCTCCCGTCGGCCCTTGAATCATCACGTTGACACGCGATGACGCCACGCGCCGAGCGCTGCGGACATTGCGCAGCATCTGCGGATCGTCGCCCGCAAGCTCATCGAGATCGAGCACTGCCTTGCGCGCCGACGCCGCTGCGACCTGCAACACCGACGGGCTCGACGCAGGCCGCACGCTGTGCACCGGTCGCGCAGCAGCCGTCGTCTCCTGCCCCACGCTCGCGAAGAAGCGGCGCCCAAGATGCGTATCGCGCACCGTCAGCAAGCTGTCGGCGCTGCGCGAGCAAGCACCGAGAATGTCGTCGGGACGCACATCGAAGACCTCGTCGATCCGCCGCCCGATGAGAGCCGTCCGGTCGCGCGCGCCGAGCAAACGCACCGCCGTCTCGTCCGCGGACAGGATCGTCGCATCGCCGGCCAACGCGAGCGCGCCATCGTGCTGCAGGTTCACGAGCTCGGGCCGCGCATGAAAGCGCAGCATGATCGCTTGACGGAAGTGACGCAGGAACACGCACTTTTCGATGAGGCGCGCCGACAGATTCACGAGCGCCATGGTGTGCGCTTGGCTGACGCGCGTATCGCGCGCGTTCATCGTCGATGCATCGAGCACCGCGAGCAATGCGCCGGAGGGATCGCAGATCGGTGCCGCGGAACACGACAGGCCGATGTGACAACCGTGAAAGTGCTCGTCGAGATGCACGGTGACCGGGCGCTTCTCGACGATGCACGTGCCCATGCCGTTGGTCCCTTGCGAGGGCTCGCTCCAGTCCGCGCCGGTGAGCAGTCCCGCGGAATGAAAACCGTTGACCAGCGTGGGCTCCGACTTCTCATAGAGAATGATGCCGTTCGCATCGGTGAGCAGGAGCGCGTAACCCGAGCCCGCGATGTGCTCGTACAACCAATCGATCTCGGCGGAGGCGATGTGGACGAGCTCGGCGTGCTGCTCGCGCAAGCTGCGCAATGCTTCGGAGTCGAGAACCCGCGCAGGCTGACGCCGCGCGGGGTCGAGCGCGTAATCCTGCACGCAACGTCGCCAAGAGCGTCCGATCGCACTGCCCATCAGCGCCGAGTGCGACGACCCGTCGATTTCACGCACGAACCGCAGAACGTTGGCCGCGTGCTCCATTGCAGTCGTTTCCAGCATCCCCCTGACCTCGTCACGACGCTGCTGCGCCTATCCGTTGTTGTCGACCCGCCGCCACAAGGCGTGCAAGTCACCGGCACATCCCGAGCGACTTTGCCGTGCGCTGCTGCGACTGCAACGCAACGGTCCGACTGTATCACCTGTGTCGCTTGTGGCGCGACAGTGTCATATGAATCGCACAGCTCGAGGAATACGCGAGGCGCGAAATCTCGGCCGCTCGGCGCATCCGTATAAAGCGCAATGCGCTTCCTCTTTACCGCATTCCGCGACGACTACGCGCGCCGCGCGCTCGCGTGCGCCGCGATTCCTGCGGAGCGCGCGGCGTTGTGTACAACCGTTGCACGAGCGCATCAGCACGCACGCAGCGCATTCGCGCACTCACTGGCATACGCCTTGCTGGTCTCTGCCCGCCCATACCATCCACGTGCCTGGACCACGCGCGCGATGCGTCGCAGCGATCCACGCACGCTGCCTCAGGGAGCAGTTCCATGCTGGCGCAACCACGGATCAAAGGGCTTGACCTCTCAACTGCTTCCCTGCTCGCCGCGCCGATCGCGCTTTGCCTGTGCGCCCCGGCCCATGCTGTCGAGCTCACGTCCGGCGACTGGAAGTTCACTGCAAACGGCAACGTTAATGTTCATTACATCCATGCGAGCTGCGAGGACGAGAACGTTACCGGCGTTGCCGGCGGCCTTGCGTGCATCGGCGCCGGCGGCGAGGACAACTCGTCGTCCATCAGCAACGGACTCTTACCCGCCGCCATCGTTCTCGGCGTTTCCACCACGCAGAACGGCTACGACATCGGCGTCACCTTCGGCTTCTATCCAGGCATCAGCACGAACGACGCGAGCCCGAACCTTGGACAAGGCGCCGCAAGTCGCAACACTGCGCTCGGCACGACCGGACTCGACATCCGTCAGGTATTTCTCACGTTCGGCAACGAACGCATGGGCACCTTTCTGCTGGGACGCAATATCGGTCTTTTCGGCGCCGATGCCATTCTGAACGACATGACGCTGCCGGGCGTCGGTGCCGGCGGCGGCAATTACGCCACGCCGTCCAATACGTCGCTCGGCTCGATCGGTTTCGGCTACATCTACACCGATTGGCTGGCGCAGATTAATTACACGACGCCGGATTTCGGCGGCTTCAAGTTCACGCTCGGCATCTTCGATCCGCTCGAGCCCGTCGGCACTCCGACCGCGCAAGCAGTACCCGAAGCCAGCCCCGGCTTTCACGCCAAGCTCTCTTACACGAACGGTCCGGTGTACCTGAGCGCCGCCTTCATTACTCAGAAACACGAAGGCATCACCGACGCACAGGACTTCGACAGCTTCGGTTTCGACATCGGCGGCAAGATCACGTGGGGCAATCTCGAATTCATGGCCTGGTACTACCAAGGCGAAGGCATCGGCACCACCGCGCTCTTTGCCGGCGGCGACAACGTCGCGGGTGCGGAACGCGATTCCGACGGCTTTCTCGCGCAGCTGACGTACAAGATCGGCGACACGAAGATCGGCGTGAACTACGGCGAGAGCAACCTCGATCTCGCACCGGGAGAAGGGATTTCCGATCTTGTGAAGACGAACAGCAAGTACACAATCGGCGTGTATCACTCGTTGACAGAGAATCTCACGCTGCTCGCCGAGTTCACGGACGTCAACGCGAAAGCGCATAGCGGCCTCGAGAACGACGCGAGCAATTTCAACATCGGCGCCTACTTCTCGTTCTGAGGATCCCTTTCGTAATGAAGCCACGCATTCGACGCCTCACCGTTTTCCTCGTCCCCCTCCTGTTCGCTCTGCCTGCGCCCTCCTACGCAGGCAGAGCCTATGTTTCCAACGAAGACGGTCAGAGCGTGTCGGTGCTCGACACCGCCAAAGGCGAGGTCATTGCCACGATCGAGGTCGGCAAGCGGCCGCGCGGCTTGAAACTGAATGCCGACGGCACGCGCCTTTACGTTGCCGTCAGCGGACTGCCGAAATGCCCGCCGAGCGTACCAGATGAGGAATGCGCCAAGCGCAAACGCGATCTGGCCGCCGACGGCATCGCCGTGGTGGATACGCGTACGCACAAGCTCATCGAAGTGTTGAAGGCGGGCTCCGACCCCGAGCAATTCGATATCAGCAAGGACGGCAAGCGCCTGTACGTGGCCAACGAAGATGCCGCGACTGCGTCCGTCGTCGACGTCGCCAGCGGCAAAGTGGTCGAGCGCATTTCGGTTGGCAAAGAGCCCGAGGGTGTCGTCCTTTCGCCGAACGGCAAGTGGGTCTTGGTGACCAACGAATCGGACAACGCCGTTTCGATCATCGACACCGCAACCCTCAAGGTGCTGCGCAGCGTCAAAGTCGGACTGCGACCCCGCGATGCAGCCTTCACGCCGGACAGCCGCATTGCATACGTGTCCGGCGAGTTCGATGCATCGCTGTACAAGATCACCGTGCCCGAGGGCGAGCCTGTTGAGCGCGTGCTGCAACTGCGTAAGGAAGCTCGTCCGATGTCGGTCGTGCTCGACAGTAAACGCAATCGCATTTACTTGAGCACCGGGCGTGGGGGTACGGTGGCATTCATCGACTTGGCCGGCCACAAGCTCATCAAGGAAGTCGAAGTCGGCGCCCGTCCGTGGGGCCTTGCGCTCAGCGACGACGGCCGCTTCCTCTACAGCGCGAATGGACCGTCCAACGACGTGAGCATCATCGACGTCGAGTCCTTCACCGTCGTCAAACGCGTGCCGGTCGGCCAAACTCCGTGGGGCGTCGTCATCGGCCCGACGCCACCGACGAGCTGATGCAATGTCACTTCGGTGCGTGTATACCGCAACGCTTCTCGGCGTCTTTCTCCACCGCCTCGAAGCGCTTAGCTTTCGCGCGGCCCTCTTCCGGATCGCGAAACAAACCGCCGCGATCTCCTCCGAGCGACGCATATCGCGAGAATGTCCAAGCTTCTACGTATTCGTCGTAGCTGAACTGCTTCGCGATTTCGTCTATGACGCAAGAGCATTGATACAGGCTCGCCAGCTGCCCGCCCGATCGAGTCATGCATTCCTGCACGTACTCGACGCGCGCCTGTGTCGGGAAGTCGTTGACCCGCTGATCGGCGAGCGCGCTGACCGAATGAACGGACAGCGCGGACGCACAAAGCATCGCGAGTGCACCGCGAGCGTGGCATAGGGATTGCATTGTCATGCCCAGTCTCCCTTGATGTGTCAAAGAGCCGCAATTCACGTGAGCCATGAGGAAGCGGATATGAACACTCATCGTCGTCTGATTCTAGTCTCGATCGCGGCGTCCGCTACCGCCGCCGCGACGAGCCTCAGCGCGGCACCCGATCTGGAAGCCGCCATGAGCAAACCATCCAACTGGGCCACCCAAGCGGGCGATTACGCGAATCACCGCTACAGCGAGCTCAAACAGATCAATGCGAGCAATGTCTCGCGGCTGCAGGTCGCCTGGACGATTTCGACGGGCGTGCTGCGCGGCCACGAAGGCTCGCCGCTCGTCATCGGCGACACGATGTACGTGCATACGCCGTTCCCGAACAACGTGTACGCCATCAATCTCAAGGATCAGTCCTTCAAATGGAAGTACGAGCCGAAGCAGGACGCGAGTGTCGTACCTGTCATGTGCTGTGACACAGTGTATCGGGGCCTTGCGTTCGGTGACGGCAAGATCTTCCTGCAGCAGGCCGACACGACGCTGGTGGCGCTCGATGCGAATACCGGCAAGGTCGTCTGGACGGCGAAGAACGGCGATCCGAAGATCGGCGAGACCAACACGAATGCGCCGCACGTCTTCAAGGACAAGGTGATCACCGGCATCTCGGGCGGCGAGTTCGGCGTGCGCGGACGACTGATCGCCTACGACATCAAGACCGGCAAGCGCGTCTGGACGGCATGGAGCACGGGGCCCGACGAAGACATCCTCGTCGATCCGCAGAAGACGATGACCTGGACGAACGGCAAGCTGCAGCCGGTCGGCAAGAACTCGTCCCTCAAGACCTGGGAAGGCGATCAGTGGAAGCTCGGCGGCGGCACGACGTGGGGCTGGTATTCCTACGATCCGAAGCTGAACCTGATCTATTACGGCACTGGTAATCCGGGCACGTGGAACCCGGCGCAGCGCCCCGGCGACAACCGTTGGTCGATGACGATCTTCGCGCGCGATCTGGACACCGGCATGGCGAAGTGGGCCTATCAGATGACGCCGCACGATGAGTGGGATTACGACGGCGTCAACGAGAACCTGCTGATCGACATCGACTTCAAGGGCAAGAAAGTCCCGGCGCTCGTGCACTTCGATCGCAACGGGTTCGCCTACACGCTCAATCGCGAAACCGGCGAGCTGCTCGTCGCGGAGAAATACGATCCAGTCGTCAATTGGGCGACGAAAGTCGACATGAAGACGGGCCGTCCGATCGTCGACAAACGCTACTCGCCCGGCACGACCGGTCCCGACGTGAACGTGAAGGACATCTGTCCCGCCGCGCTCGGCACGAAGGATCAGCAGCCCGCGAGCTACGATCGCAAGAGCGGCCTGATCATGGTGCCGACCAACCACGTGTGCATGACGTACGAGCCGTTCCAGGTGGAGTACACCGCCGGCCAACCGTATGTCGGTGCGACGCTCACGATGTATCCGGCACCGAACAGCCACGGCGGCATGGGCAACTTCATCGCGTGGGATCCGGTCAACGGCAAGATCGTGTGGTCGAAGCCGGAGCGCTTCTCCGTGTGGTCGGGCGCGCTCACGACCGCGGGCGACATCGTGTTCTACGGCACGCTCGAAGGGTATCTCAAGGCCGTGAGCACCAAGGACGGCAAGGAGCTGTGGAAGTTCAAGACGCCGTCGGGAATCATCGGTAATGTCTTTACCTACGAGTACAACGGCAAGCAATACGTCGGCGTGTATTCGGGCATCGGCGGCTGGGCCGGCATCGGCATGGCCGCAGGTCTCACCGAGTCGACCGAGGGTCTCGGCGCCGTCGGCGGGTACAAGGACCTCGCCAAGTACACGACGCTCGGCGGCTCGCTGTTCGTGTTCGCGTTGCCCGACAACTGATGCAGCGATGTTCGAGGAGCGTGGGTCACTTCTAGGAAGCGTTTGAACGGAACCAATCGCAAGCAGTGCCCACCAAAGTCGTGTACCAGCAAGAAAGGCGCGTATGTCGATCTTCGACATACGCGCCCTACGACGAGGTTCATTCGATGCGACGAAATGCGGGCACCGTATCCCTGCTGGCTCTGTTGATCGGTCTTTCCACCACCGTGTTCTCGGAAGACGCTGCACCCTCGTCGACCGAAGAAGGCACCGAAAGCACGACCAGCGCTGCCGCCGACAGCGCCCCTGGTTCATCCGCCGACAGCACGGCCCTCTACACCGTAGAGAACGGCAATCAAGTCGACGAGAAAACTCTGAACGGCTGGCGCACGTGGCGCGCACTTGCGTGCGAGCGCTGCCACGGTGCCGCACAGGAAGGCATGGTCGGCCCCTCGCTCGTGGAATCGCTCAAGAAACTCACGAAGGAAGAATTCCACGACATTGTGATGAACGGACGTGTCGAGAAAGGCATGCCGCCTTTCAACACGAGCCAGATGATGCAGAAGAACTGGGAAGGCCTTTACGCCTATCTCAAGGGGCGTTCCGACGGCAAGATCGAGCCGGGACGATTGAGCGAAATCGGCAAGCAATGAAGGTACGGCGATGAAGTTCTGTACATTCATGCGGCATTGGCTCCTGCCGGCGGCATTGAGCGCGTTCGCCGTGGCAGCCGGCGCGGCAGAAAACCCGGACGTGCTCAAAGTGTGCGCGGACGGCAACAACATGCCGCTCTCGCATCGCAACGGCCAAGGCTACGAAAACCGCATCGCCGCCGAGCTCGCGCGCGACCTCGGCCGACGCCTCGAGTACACCTATTTCCCGCAACGCATGGGCTTCGTCCGCAACACGCTGCGCAAGCAAGATCCGACGACGCGCGAGTACGCCTGCGATCTCATCATCGGCGTACCCGCCGGTTACGAGCTCACCGCCACGACGCAGCCGTACATGCGCTCGACGTATGCCCTCGTCTTCCCGGTCAAGAACGGTCTCGATGCAATCCGCAAGCCCGACGACCTGCTGTCTTTGCCGGAGCAGACGCTCCATTCCCTGCGTATCGGCGTGTTCGCTCAATCGCCGGGCGCCGACTGGCTGATCCGCAACCAGCTGCTCAAGCAGGCGGTGCCGTTCCCGGCACAAAGCGGCGATCCGGACGAGAATCCGCACTCCGTCATCGAACGCGCATTGACCAGCGGTCAGATCGACGCCGCCATCGTCTGGGGACCGATCGCCGCCTATCTCGTGAACAAGCACTCAGGCTCGCCTGCCTGGCGCGCCGTCGCCTTCACGCGCGATCCGCAGATCAAGTTCGACTACGAGATCGCGATGGGCGTACGCTTCGGCGAGAAGGAATGGAAACAGACGATCGACGACTGGATTGCGCAGCACCGCAGCAAGATCGAATCGATCCTCGTCGAGTACGGCATTCCGCTGCTCGATGAGACCGGCAACATCGCATCCGATTTCAAGACCTCGGATGCGATCCATGCAGGCGGCGCCAACGGCCATCGCGCCGTGGAGCCCGTCGTGTCGCGGCGACACTACTTGAGCATTTCGAGGAAGCGACAATGAAAACGAGAGCAGCCGTGTGCTTTGAAGCAGGCAAACCGTTGGAAGTGACGACTGTCGATCTGGACGGTCCGAAAGCCGGCGAGGTGCTCGTCGAGATCAAGGCCACCGGCATATGCCACACCGACGAATTCACGCGTTCGGGCGCCGACCCGGAAGGCTTGTTCCCCGTCATCTTCGGTCATGAAGGCGCGGGCGTCGTCGTCGACGTGGGACCCGGCGTCACATCGGTCAAGAAGGGCGATCACGTGATCCCGCTCTACACCCCCGAGTGCCGTCAGTGCAAGTCATGTCTGTCGCGCAAGACGAATCTCTGCACCGCGATCCGCGCCACGCAGGGCAAAGGCGTCATGCCGGACGGCACGAGCCGCTTCTCGATCGGCAAGCAGATGATCCATCACTACATGGGCTGCTCGACATTCTCTAATTACACCGTGCTGCCCGAAATCGCCGTCGCCAAGATTCGCGAGGACGCACCGTTCGACAAGGTCTGTTACATCGGCTGCGGCGTGACGACCGGCATCGGCGCGGTGATCAACACGGCGAAAGTCGAGCCGGGCGCGAACGTCGTCGTGTTCGGCTTGGGCGGCATCGGGCTCAACGTGATCCAGGGCGCGCGTTTGGTGGGCGCCAACATGATCATCGGCGTCGACATCAATCCGAAGCGCAAAGCGCTCGCCGAGAAATTCGGCATGACGCATTTCGTCAATCCGAAGGAAGTCGGTCAGGATCTCGTCTCCTACCTCGTCAGCCTGACCGACGGCGGCGCGGATTACAGCTTCGAGTGCGTCGGCAATGTCGATCTGATGCGTCAGGCGCTCGAATGCTGCCATCGCGGCTGGGGCGTCTCGGTGATCATCGGCGTGGCCGGCGCCGGCCAGGAAATCAAGACCCGTCCCTTCCAGCTCGTCACCGGACGTGTCTGGAAAGGCACGGCCTTCGGCGGCGCACGCGGCCGGACCGACGTGCCGAAGATCGTCGACTGGTACATGGACGGCAAGATCAACATCGACGACCTCATCACGCACACGATGCCGCTCGAGCGAATCAACGATGCGTTCGATCTCATGCACAAGGGCGAATCCATCCGCAGCGTTGTGCTCTTCTGAACGCGCGGGCTGTCACCACTTTGCGAAAGCCATCGGAGAACCACCATGAGCGCGATCTCGATTCACCCGCTGGTCGACAATGGCGTCACACCGGGCGATCCCAATTTCAAGGGCGGCACGCTGAAGTGTCATTGCCAGGACAAGCCCGTCGTCGTGCAGCTCGACGGCAATGTCGCGTTCAACCACGCCTGCGGCTGCACGAAGTGCTGGAAGCCGCAAGGCGCTCTCTTCTCGATCGTCGGCGTCATTCCGCGTGACAAGGTGAAGGTGGTCCAGAACGCCGACAAGCTGAAGGTCGTGGATCCCTCCGCCGTCATTCAGCGCTACGCCTGCACGGGCTGCGGCGTCCACATGTACGGCCGCATCGAGAAGAAGGATCATCCCTTCTACGGGCTCGACTTCGTCCACGTCGAGCTCTCCGATCAGAAGGGCTGGGCAGCGCCGGAATTCGCGGCATTCGTCTCCTCGATCATCGAGTCGGGCACGAAACCGGAGCAAATGGGCGCGGTGCGCGCACGGCTCAGGGAGCTCAAGCTCGAGCCGTACGACTGTCTGTCGCCGCCGCTCATGGATCTCATCGCCGCCCACACGGCGAAGGCGAAAGGCGTACTTGCCGCCTAGCAGCGGCAAGCGGATCGCTCGGGCCGGCTGCGCTCGGCGATCGTTGCAACTCGACCCCGACGGCGGCGTTACGGCGCACGCCGTCGGGAGTACTATGTGCTGATCGCCCCGCGGGCCGAATCAGTGCTTCGCCCACTGCGAGCGCGCGGGCGAGCTGATTACTCTTATCGACCGATTGCTGCTTGCGCCGTCAGCCGTGAACACCACGCCCGCAAGACCCGAAACCTTGGACGCCCGCACGCGCGAGCAGATCGACCTTGCGCTGTCGCAGTACCAGTCGCAGCCAGGGCCCCTGCTGCAGGTGCTGCATGCGGTCCAGAATCGCATCGGCTACATCCCAGATGCGGCGATCCCGATCATCGCGTCCGCCTTGAATCTCTCGCGCGCGGACGTACACGGCGTCGTCACGTTCTATCACTACTTCCGACGTCAGCCGCCGGGCCGACACATCGTGCGCGTCTGTCAGGCCGAGTCCTGCAAGGCGATGCGCGCTGACGAGCTCACCGAGCACGCGAAGGCGAAGCTGCGCATCGATTTTCATCAGACGACTGCCGACGGCGCCTTCACGCTCGAACCGGTGTACTGCCTCGGCAACTGCGCGTGCTCGCCCGCCGTCATGATCGACGAAGAGCTCTACGGGCGCGTCACGCCGGAACGCTTCGATGAGCTGATCGAGGAGAAGAGCGCGAAATGATCACGACCGTATACGTGCCGCAGGATGCTGCCGCGTTGTCGGTCGGCGCCGAACGCGTTGCGCGAGCCATTGCCGCCGAAGCCGAGCGCCGCGGCACGCCGATTCGTCTCGTGCGCAACGGCACGCGCGGCTTGCTGTGGCTGGAGCCGCTCGTCGAAGTCGCCACGCCGAACGGGCGTCATGCGTACGGCCCTGTCACGGCACGAGACGTGCCGAGTCTGTTCGAGGCCGGATTTCTGCAAGGTGCGTCACATCCGCTCCACCACGGTCTGACGGAAGAAATTCCCTTCCTCAAGAACCAGCAGCGCCTCACGTTTGCGCGCGTCGGCGTCATCGACCCGACGAGCCTGACCGATTATCTCGCGCACGACGGTTATGCAGGCCTGCGCCGCGCGCTCGAGATGCAGCCGACCGAAATCGTCAAGACCGTGCTCGACTCGGGGCTGCGCGGGCGCGGCGGCGCCGCCTTCCCCACCGGCATCAAGTGGCAGACGGTGCTCGATCAGGCTGCCCCGCAGAAATACATCGCATGTAATGCGGACGAAGGCGATTCGGGAACCTTCGCCGATCGCATGCTGATGGAAGGCGATCCGTTCATGCTGATCGAGGGCATGACGATTGCCGGCCTTGCCGTCGGCGCCACACGCGGCTTCATTTACTTGCGCGCCGAATACCCGCATGCGCACAAGACCCTCGAGGCGGCGATCGCGACCGCCTATCGAGAAGGCTATCTCGGCCGCGACATTCTCGGCAGCGGCAAGACCTTCGATCTCGAAGTGCGGCTCGGCGCCGGCGCGTACATCTGCGGGGAAGAGACCTCGATGCTCGAAAGCCTCGAAGGCAAGCGCGGCGAAGTGCGCGTGCGCCCACCGTTGCCGGCGATCAAAGGACTGTTCGGACAGCCCACGGTCGTCAACAACGTCATCTCGCTCGCGAGCGTGCCCGTCATCCTGCAGCACGGCGCCGAGTTCTACCAGAGCTTCGGCGTCGGCAAGTCGCGCGGCACGATTCCGTTGCAGCTCGCCGGCAACATCAAGCGCGGCGGACTTTATGAGCGCGCTTTCGGCTTGACCTTACGCGAGCTGCTCTACGATTTCGGCGGCGGCTCCGCGAGCGGCCGGCCGATCCGCGCCGTGCAAGTCGGCGGTCCGCTCGGCGCCTACATTCCTGCATCGCAGTTCGACACGCCGCTCGATTACGAAGCCTTGTCCGCGATCGGCGCGTTGTTGGGACATGGCGGCGTCGTCGCATTCGACGACACCGTCGACATGGCGAAGATGGCGCGCTACGCGATGGAATTCTGCGCCGCGGAATCTTGCGGCAAGTGCACGCCATGCCGCATCGGCTCCACGCGCGGAGTCGAGCTGCTCGACCGAATCATCGCGAATGTGGAACGCGACAAGAACCTGCAGCTCGTGCAGGAGCTCTGCGAGACCATGGTGCACGGCTCGCTGTGCGGGCTCGGCGGCATGACGCCGTTTCCGGTGCAAAGCGCGCTCAAGCACTTCCCGGAAGATTTTATGCGCACCGCACAATGAGGACGTGACTTGCGAGCCGATCGGCGCGTTAATAGCAAGCGATCCATCTGAAGGCGAGGTCCGTTATGTACGCCTACGACTACATCGATCCGGGTACCCCGGCCAGCACGGCGACGGAGCTCGTCACGCTCGAGATCGACGGTGTGCCGGTGACGGTGCCGGAAGGCACGTCGATCATGCGCGCCGCAGCGATTGCGGGAAATCGCATTCCGAAGCTCTGCGCCACGGGAACGCTCAAAGCCTTCGGCTCGTGCCGTCTGTGTCTGGTCGAGATCGAGGGCCGCAAAGGCTATCCCGCCTCCTGCACCACGACCGTCGCGCCGGGCATGAAAGTGCGCACGCAAAGCGAGAAGCTGCGGCAGTTGCGCGAGAACGTGCTCGAGCTCTACGTTTCCGATCATCCGCTCGATTGCGAAGCCTGCCCCGGCAATGGCCATTGCGAATTGCAGGACATGGCGGAGCTCTACGGCATCACCACGTCGCGCTATGACGTCGGCGGACGCACGCATCGCAATTCGCCCAAGGACGCAAGCAATCCGTATTTCGCGTTCGATCCGGATCTTTGCATCGTGTGCTCGCGCTGCGTGCGCGCGTGCGATGAAGTGCAAGGCACGTTCGCGCTCACGATCGAAGGCCGCGGCTTCGATTCGAAGGTCGCCGCCAGTCAGAACGAGCCGTTCCTTGCTTCCGAATGCGTCTCCTGCGGCGCATGCGTCGAAGCCTGTCCGACCGCCGCTCTCACCGAGAAGTCGTTGCTCGCGCTCGGCCGACCCGAGCGCACGGTCACGACCACCTGCGGTTACTGCGGCGTGGGCTGCCAGTTCAAGGCGGAGGTCAAAGACCAAACCGTCGTGCGCATGGTGCCGAATCGCGACGGGCGCGCAAATCAAGGCCATGCCTGCGTCAAGGGCCGCTTCGCGTACGGCTACGCCACGCATCCGGATCGCATCGTCAAACCGATGATCCGCAAGAAGATCACCGATCCGTGGCAGGAAGTGAGCTGGGAAGAAGCGATCTCGTATGCCGCCTCGGAGATCAAGCGCATCCAGGCCAAGTACGGCAAGTACGCCGTCGGCGGGATCACCTCCTCGCGCTGCACGAACGAGGAAACCTACCTCGTGCAGAAGCTCGTGCGCGCGGCCTTCGGCAACAACAATGTCGACACCTGCGCGCGCGTCTGTCATTCGCCGACGGGTTATGGCCTCAAGCACACGCTCGGCGAATCCGCGGGCACGCAGGAATTCGCATCCGTCATGAAATCGGATGTGATCGTCGTGATCGGCGCCAATCCGACGGAAGGTCACCCTGTGTTCGGCTCGCAGCTCAAGCGCCGTCTGCGTCAAGGCGCGAAGCTGATCGTGATCGATCCGCGCGAGATCGCGCTCGTGCGCGCGCCGCACATCAGTGCCGACTTTCACTTGCAGCTGCGCCCCGGCACGAACGTCGCCATCATCAATGCGCTGGCGCACGTGATCGTCACCGAGGGCCTTACCAAGGACGACTACGTCGCCGAGCGCTGCGAGCTCGATTCGTACGAGCGCTGGAAAGCGTTCGTCGCCGATCCGAAGAACTCGCCCGAGGCGCTCGAAGAAGTCACGGGCGTGCCCGCCTCGCTCGTGCGCGGCGCCGCGCGGCTCTACGCAACGGGCGGCAATGCCGCCATCTACTACGGCCTCGGCGTCACCGAGCACAGTCAGGGCACGACGATGGTCATGGGCATCGCCAATCTCGCGATGGCTACGGGCAATCTCGGGCGCGAGGGCGTCGGCGTCAATCCGCTGCGGGGCCAGAACAACGTGCAAGGCTCCTGCGACATGGGCTCGTTCCCGCACGAGTTCAGCGGCTATCGACACGTCTCCAATAGCGAAGTGCGTCGGCTCTTCGAAGAGGCATGGGGCGTTCCCCTCGAAGCCGAGCCGGGCCTGCGCATTCCGAACATGTTCGAAGCTGCGCTCGACGGCTCCTTCAAGGCGCTCTACATCGAAGGCGAGGACATGGCGCAGTCCGACCCGAACACCACGCACGTCGTCGCGGCGTTGAGCGCGATGGAGTGCGTGATCGTCCAGGATCTGTTCCTCAACGAGACTTCGAAGTACGCGCACATCTTCCTGCCCGGCTCGTCGTTCCTCGAGAAGGACGGCACCTTCACGAATGCCGAGCGCCGCATCTCGCGCGTGCGCAAGATCATGGAGCCGCTCGGCGGCTATCAGGACTGGGAAGTCACGATGCTGCTGTCGAACGCGCTCGGCTATCCGATGCACTACCGGCATCCTTCCGAGATCATGGACGAGATCGCGCGCCTGACGCCGACGTTCGCCGGCGTCAGCTACGAGAAGCTCGATCGCCTCGGCAGCATTCAGTGGCCCTGCAACGACGAGGCGCCGGAAGGCACCCCGACGATGCATGTCGATCGCTTCGTGCGCGGCAAGGGCAAGTTCTACGTCACCGAGTTCGTGCCGACCGAAGAGCGCACCACGTCGCGCTTCCCGCTGCTGCTCACGACCGGCCGCATCCTCAGCCAATACAACGTCGGCGCGCAGACGCGGCGTACGCCCAACGTGGTCTGGCACTCGGAAGACCGCCTGGAGATCCATCCGCACGATGCGAACGTGCGCGGTATCGCGGATGGCGATTGGGTCGGCATCGCCAGCCGTGCCGGCGAGACGGTGATGCGCGCAACAGTGACCGAGCGCGTACAGCCGGGCGTCGTCTACACCACATTCCACTTCCCCGAATCCGGCGCGAACGTCGTGACGACCGACAACTCCGATTGGGCAACCAACTGCCCCGAGTACAAGGTCACTGCAGTGCAAGTCACCAAAGTGACTCAGCCGTCCGAATGGCAGAAGCGCCACCGCGAGCTCACCGAGCAGCAACGCATTCAGCGCCGCGCCGGAGGCGGTCACGTGCCGGCCTCGCCGCAAGCGCCATCGGAGTGATCGTGCGTGCCGCCTTCGTTCGCTACGAAGGCGGCATCGAGACAGGGGCATGACACAACGCGAACGACGACGCCTCGACACCATCGCGCCTGCGGCGCCGACGAGCACGGAAGTGATCGTCGAGCGCTGGCGCGACAACGTCGTCGAACGAGTCGTCGATCGCGTGGCCGAGGAAGCGCCGATCGCCCTCACCTATCACGGCATCTCGCACGTCGTGATGCTGGCCACGCCCAACGATCTCGAAGACCTCGCCGCAGGATTCACGTTGACCGAGGGGATCGTGAGCCATCCGAGCGAAATCCGCTCGCTCGAGGCGCGTACGCTCGAAGACGGCACGCACGAGGTTCGCATCGGCATTCCTGCCGAACGTTTCGCCGATCTGCTGCGTCGGCAGCGGAATATTTCGGGCCGCACAGGCTGCGGCCTGTGCGGCGCGGCGACCATCGAGGATGCGATTCGCACTCCGCCGCCCGTGACGAGCGATCTGTCGCTTACAGCTGCCGAGCTGCACGCAGCATTGCGCGAGATCGGCGAGCACCAGCACATCAATCGCCTGACCGGCAGCGTGCATGCCGCCGCATGGGTCGTGCCCGGCGAGGGGATTCGCCTCGTGCGCGAGGACGTCGGTCGGCACAACGCTCTCGACAAGGTCATCGGCGCCCTGATTCGCGCAGGGGAACAGTTCTCGCGCGGCTGGCTGCTGATCACGAGCCGCGCGAGCTACGAAATGGTTCAGAAGGCCGCGACGGTCGGCGTGCCGCTCATCGCTGCGGTCTCGGCGCCGACGGCATTCGCAGTTCGCCTAGCCGAGCGCAGCGGGCTTACGCTCGTGGGCTTCGCCCGCGAGCACCAGCACGTCGTCTACACTCATCCATCGCGTCTGAAATCTTGATCATGCGCGCCGAGTATCTCGTTCGAATGGCAAACAGCATCGGCCACTTCTTCGCGGCCGAACCGGACAAAGAAGAAGCGGCACGTCAGGTCCTCGATCACTTCAAGCGCTTCTGGGATCCGCGCATGCGCGCACAGATCGTCGCTTACTATCGCGAAGGCGGCGCCGGCTTGAGCGACATCGTGGCCGCCGCCGTCGCGAAGCTCGCCGAGGAGAACGCGGCGGCACAAAAATAGACAGCACCGCCGCGCGGTGCGCTGCTCAGCGGAACAAGACGAACGACTTGCCGAGAGTGAGCCACACGCCCCACGCAAGCGGCAGCCCGATCGCCAGCCACGGCAGCACGGCCAGCCACGGATTCGCGCTCATGAACGAGCGCGTGCGTCGCGCCATCGCCTCGACCGGAGGACGCTCGTGCGCTTCCGCACGCTCCGCCGCAAGCGCCGCTTCGCTCATGAAATGCCGCTCGGCGACAGGACGCACGAGCAGATTGCACAACAAGCCGAGCAGCAGCATGCCCGCCAGCACGTACATCGTCACGTTGTAGGCTTCGTGCGGCGGCAGTCCGCGCGCGAGCTGCAGCTCGCGAATGTAGTTGACGACGACAGGCCCCAAGATGCCGGCCGCAGACCATGCCGTCAGCAGTCGGCCGTGAATGGCGCCGACATGCTGCGTACCGAATAGATCGGCCAGATAAGCCGGTATCGTCGCGAAGCCGCCCCCGTACATCGTGAGGATGACGCAAAAGATCGTCACGAACAGCGCCACCGAACCCGCGCTCCCCGCCGCCGGCGCCGACACGTACAGCACGATGCCGAGCAGGAAGAAGATTATGTAGGTCGTCTTGCGGCCGATGTAGTCGGAGAACGATGCCCACAGGATCCGGCCGGCAATGTTGAAGAGCGAGAGCAATCCTGCAAAGGCTGCGCCGATCGCCGCCACTTGCGTGCGTTGCGCCTCGCCCAGCTCAGGGAAGCGCAGCGCCGAGCCGATGAGGCGGCCGCCGAAGACTTCCTGCAGCATGGGCGATGCCATGCCGATCACGCCGATGCCGGCGCTCACGTTCAGGCACAGCACGCCCCAGAGCAACCAGAACTGCGGCGTGCGAAGCGCTTCGTCGACGTGCACGTGACCGCGCGTCACGAGCCTTTGCTGTTGCGGCAGCGATTCGGGCAACCGCTCCGGCCGCCAACCGAGCGGCGGCACCCGATAGCTCAGCGCGCCGGCGATCATCGCCACGAAATACAGCGCTGCGAGCACGACGAAGGTCTGCCATACACCGACGTCGTGCGGGCCGGCAAAGACATTCATGAGTCGATCGGCCAGTGGCGCGCCGATCATCGCTCCGCCGCCGAAGCCCATGATGGCAAGACCGGTCGCCATCCCGCGATGATCTGGAAACCATTTGATGAGTGTCGACACGGGCGAAATGTAGCCAAGCCCGAGGCCTATACCGCCGATCACGCCCGAGCCCAGCCAGAGCAGCCAGATCTGATGCAGATAGACGCCGAGGGCCGACAGCAGCAAACCGCCGCTCCAGCACAGCGCGGCCACCACACCGGCTTTGCGCGGCCCTGCCGTTTCCAGCCAATGCCCGAACAACGCTGCGGACGAGCCGAGAAAGACGAAGAACAAGGTATACGTCCAGCCGAGCATCGAGATCGGCCAGTCGCAATCCGTCGCCGTCAACAATCGCAAGAACGAGGCGTCATCGCAGACGATCGGCCGCTCGATGCCGAGCGCTCGCGACAGGGGCAGCCAGAACACGCTGAACCCATAGGCCATGCCGATCGATAGATGAATCGCAAGCGCTGCCGGCGGTACGAGCCAACGGTTGTATCCGGGCGGCGCGACGATGGCCTGCTTATCTAGAACGCCAGCGCGTTTGCCGAGCAAAGCGGATGCCGAATCGTCGTTCATACGCCTTCCCGCCGCTTCAAGATGAAAGCCCCGGAGCGCCTCTTGCGCCACGGAACCGAACGACGGCCGGCGCAATTACTGGCATGCCAAACCGCTTCCCTCGCACGAGGAGACCCCTCATGAGCCAGATCCGCATCGCCGTTCTCGTCGGGAGCCTGCGACGCAACTCGTACAACCGCAAGCTCGCTCACGCGTTGACGCAACTCGCCGGTCAGGACGTCTCGTTCCATATGCTCAAGATCGATGACCTGCCGCTCTACAACCAGGACGACGACGCACAGCCTGCTCCATCGGTGGTGCGCTTGAAGCAAGACATTCGCGCGGCGCATGGCGTACTGTTCGTCACGCCGGAGTACAACCGTTCGATGCCGGGCGTGCTCAAGAATGCGCTCGATCACGCGTCGCGCCCATACGGTCAAAGCGCATGGGAGGGCAAACCAGCCGGCATCGTCGGTTGCTCGATCGGCACCATCGGCACCGCCGTGGCCCAGCAGCATCTGCGCACGTGCCTCGCCTACTTGAACATGCCCACGCTCGGGCAGCCCGAGGTATTCCTGAAGGTCAGCGAGGACTTCTTCGACGCCAATGGCGCAATCGCCGATCCTGGCAGCAAGCAGTTTCTACAAGGCTGGATGAACCGCTTCCTGAAATGGGTCGAGCAACATTCGCACGCATGATCACGATGCGTTGTATACCGCTCATGCATTCTGTACGGGCATGCATCGGTACGGGCACGCATCGCGTGCCTAGGCGAATTGAGATAGGCTGTCTTACGCGTGCTGCGCTCGAATCAAGCAAAATCGATCCTTGGGTGCAGCCGCACTGAGTCGCAACGCACAGCACAGCGAGAACACGATGGAGCTCGAAGACAAAGTCGCTTTGGTTACCGGCGCCGGTTCAGGCATCGGGCGCGCGATCGCGCTCGCATATGCACGCGAGGGAGCGCGGGTGATCGTCTCCGACATCGATGAGCAGAAGGGCCAGGAAACCGTGCGGCTCATCGACGAAGCCGCCGGTCCAGGCAAGAGTGCGTTCGTGCGGGCCGACGCCGCCAAGCCGCAAGATCACGAAGCGCTCGTGCGCGCGGCGGTGGAGCGTTTCGGCGGGCTGCACGTCGCGTGCAATAACGCCGGCATCGGCGGCGAGCTCAATCCAGTCGGCGATCTCAGCATCGAGGGCTGGCAGAGAGTCATCGGGATCAATCTCTCCGGCGTGTTCTACGGAATGAAGGCGCAGATCACGCACATGCTCGCCCATGACGGCGGCGCGATCGTCAATGTCGCTTCGATTCTCGGTCAGGTGGGCACCGCCGGCGCGGCCGGTTACGTTGCCGCGAAACACGGCGTGGTCGGCCTGACGCAAACAGCCGCGCTCGAATACGCCGCCAAGGGTATTCGCATCAATGCGGTGGGCCCAGGCTATATCGACACACCGCTACTCGACAATCTCGACGCGGAAACGCGCGCGAACCTCATTCGCCTGCATCCGATCGGTCGACTTGGACGCGCCGAGGAAGTCGCCGAGCTCGTCTGCTTCCTGAGCAGCGAGCGCGCGAGCTTCGTGCACGGCTCGTATTTCCCAATCGACGGCGCGTACCTCGCGCAATGACGAACCCCGGTATGGCAACGACACTGCGCATGCTCGGCACCGCTCGCCTCGTCGCGCTCGCCGCGCTGCTCGCGCTCAGCGGCTGCGCGACGCTCAGGCAGGACCCGGTTCAGGTCTACGTCGTCGGCGTCGAGCCGCTGCAAGGCGAAGGGCTCGAGCTGCGCATGCTCGTCAAGTTGCGCGTACAGAATCCGAACGAATCGCCGATCGCCTATCACGGTGTGTACGTCGACCTGCAGGTACAGAACCGACCGTTCGCGAGCGGCGTGAGCAATGTCGCTGGAGAAGTACCGGCCTTCGGCGAAGCCGTCGTCGCTGTACCGGTGAGCATTTCCGCGTTCCGCCTCGTGCGCAGCGCCATCGGCACGCTGAGCAACCCGACCGACAAGATCGCCTACACTTTGAACGGCAAGCTGGCTGGCCCCGTGTTCAACGCGGTGCGCTTCAAGTCGTCGGGAGAGATGACGCTGCCGCAGGAATGGGGCACGGCGAGATAGCGCCGTGCGCTGAGGTACTGGGCTCTGGGTGCTGGCAAGAAGGGCGACGGGCAAAGGCGGCTGCCGCGCCCACGCTCGGCTCCCAGGCAGTGAACTCTGGGTACGGATTAAGTTGTAGGTTCGGACCGTCGTAACTGACGATCAGAGCGGCTACTCCACTCTTATTTATAGGTCCAGCCCCGAGCCTCTCGCCTCATAGCGTCGCCGGCCGCGCCTGGAAGCCGTTCTCGCCGAAGAACATTTCGAGCCCGATACCGAAGCCCCAGCTTGCTTCGCGCGGCTGATCGCGTTCCTCGCGCGGCCACGTGAGGCTCGGACGCAGCTCCAAGACCAGCCAATCGCGGAAGATGCGTTTGCGATAGGCGAGGCGCAGCCCGTACTCGCCGAGCGGCACCGGCGCATCGAACTCGCCGGAGGTGAAGATCTGCGCTGCGATGCCCTGCTCGTTCGCGAGCGCGCGATACCACGTCAGCGCACTATAGCCACGCACCCCTTCGGTCTCTTGCGAGATCGTGCCGGCAGCCGACCAGCGAATGAGCGAGTCGACACCGAGCGCGCGCTCGACATCGATGCGACTGGTGAAACCGAATCCTTCGCTGTTCTGCCAGAATCCGATCTCGCGAAACGTGAACAGGAAATGGTTACGCGTGGCGAGCTCGAAGCGATAGCCCGCCTTCACGAACGGATCGAGCGGCGAGCGAATGCGCATGCCGGCGTCCGCTTCGAAGCGTGCGCCGGTGTCGCGCTCGCGGTACTGAATACCGAGCAGCGTCTCGTCCTCATCGACCGCTCCGCCGCTGCGTTGGCGCGGAATCGCGCCCGACTCCTGCTCGCGCTCCGTCACGAATTCGTCGCGACTGAACGTACCGATGAAGGCGTTGTAGCGCTCGCCGAGGTGCGGCAGCGGCATGCGCACGCGAAAGCGAAATTTCTGATCGAAACCGTTGAACTCGTCCCACAGCACGATGGGCGTGATACTGCCGCGGGTGTTCCTGGCGTAGACGTCTTCGCTCTCCGCGGCACCGAACCAGCGATCGACACGCATCGCCGAACGCCAGAGAAAGGCATGAAGGCCTCCATGCGCACGATCGATCCACTGCGCGGACCGCTCCGACGGCGGGCCCATATCGAGGGTCGCGTCGGGGACATTTGCGGCCGGCTCGGTAGCGAGAGCGCTCTCCTCGGCTGCGCTCGCTGACCGAAAGCTGCCGGCAAGATACAAACCAAAGAGCAGAACCCGGAAAAGCGCGTGTCGCTGCAATCGTCCCCCCGCAAGTCCCTATGATTCTGAGCTCCTACTCTACAGAAAGGCTGCACGCTCAGGTTGGTTCCCGCCGAGCGGCGCGGGTGCCGAGATCACATTATCAACTTGTATGCCGACAGGCGCGCGCTGCGTATTCCACGGAGCCGCAATTCGGGGTTCCCCCGCCACGCCATCGCACAGGACCCTTTCGCGAAGGTGAACAACTCGAGGGCGTCTATGGCGCCTTCAAGGCAGATCGAACACGAGCACCTCTGCACCGCTGCCCTGCTCGAGCACGATTGCGGCTTCGTCGACGGCCTTGAGCGCATCGCCTGCGGCCAGACTTTCGCCGTTCGCGACGATCGTTCCGCGCGCGACATGGACATACGCACGACGTCCAGGTGCAAGGGCAAGCTGCGCACGCTCATTGCGCTCGAACACACCGGCGTAGACACGCGCATCCTGGTGAATGCGCACCGATCCGTCGGCCCCATCGGCTGACGCGATGAGGCGCAGCTTGCCGCGCTTGTCCTCGACGTTGAAACGCTTCTCCTCGTACTCGGGCGCGATTCCAAGCACGTCGGGCATGATCCAAATTTGCAGGAAATGAACCGTATCGGTCCGCGAGTGATTGAATTCGCTGTGCAATACACCGCTGCCTGCGCTCATGCGCTGCACGTCGCCCGGACGAATCACCGAGCCGTTGCCGAGCGAGTCGCGATGCTCGAGCTCGCCTTCGAGCACGTAGCTGATGATCTCCATGTCGCGATGCCCGTGCATCCCGAAGCCGGCGCCCGGCGCCACGCGATCTTCGTTGATGACGCGCAACGGCCCGAAGGCGACATGCGCCGGATCGTAGTAGTCGGCAAACGAAAAGCTGTGGTACGACTTGAGCCAGCCGTGATCGGCGTAGCCGCGCTCGTGACTTCGGCGGAGCGTGATCATGGGGAACCTCCTTTTCCGCCAAGATACGACCGCGTCGCCCGCGACGGAAGGGCGCCGTCCGCTGCGGCGCCTCGAGCGACGGTCAGCGCAGCTCGAAGTGCTCGAACCGCAAGCACCCGTCGGGCAGACCGTGCTCGCGCATGCGGCCGCGCACGTGCTCCAGCAAACCTTTCGGGCCGCAGCAGCTCACGATCAGGTCCTGAGATCCGCTCTCGCGCACGAGGGCCTCGAAGCGCTTCTTGAACGTCTCGCTCGTCGGACCGTCCGGCACCGGGACGAACTCCGCATTCCGGCGCCGCGCCAGTTCCTCGATGCGCTCGGCACTAGGAAACTCACGGCCCGGCGTGAAGAAATAAAAGAGCGTCACATTGTCGAGCGGCGGCGGCTGCTCATCCGTGAGCCACGCTAGAAAAGGCGAAATACCGACGCCGCCCGCGATCCAGATCTCCCGTTTCGTGGGCACGCGCCGGAAGCGTCCGAACGGCGCGTACACGGTCGCATGCATACCCACTGCGATGCGGCGGATCAGCTTGTGCGTGTAATCCCCGAGATCGCGAATGACGAAATGCACGTGACCTTTCTCGTCAGGGGCGCGCGCGATCGTGAACGGATGCGGCTCACGCAGGCCGTCCTCCTTCACCGAGATAAAGGCGAACTGACCCGCCTCGAAGCTCACCGGATGCTTGACCGGCTCGAGCTCCAGGTGCAGCGCCGCCGCGCCCGGCACTGCGCGCACCACACGATACTCGGCGTGAGGCGCAACGAAAGGATACAGGACCAGCTTGTACGCCGCCGCGAGCAGCCCTACTCCCGAGAGCGTCGCGAGCCAGATACCCGCTGCGCTCGACAATGCGATTGGCGATTTGAAGCTGAGCCAATGCAGCACCACGATCGCGAACAACGGCCCGGACAACTTGTGCCACCAGCGCCAGCGGTGATACGGGATCTTGCGATTGAGCGCGAGGATCACGATCACCATCAACGCGATTAAGGCGAGCTGACGCACGAGCCGCGTCCATGATGACGGCAGCGTCACGATCGATGCCGTCTCCCATCCCGGCGCGCCGGCCTTGAACACGAAATGAATTGAGGCGAACACGAGCGCCGCGATCGCCATCCATTTGTGCGCGAGATAGACCCTGTCGAGCCCGCCGAATGCGTTCTCGATGACGCTCCAACGGCTCGCCAAGAGTGCCGTCGCCGCCATCAACGACATGGCAGCCACGCCCATCGACAAGCTCAACGCCCCGGTGCTCATCCACGTCGAGGCCGGCAGCTGCGCCAGCGTCACCGCCACGCTGATCGCCGTGATCCCCCCGATCGCCTGCCACGCACGCACTTGCACGATTGCACCTCAGCAAGCTGCCGTTGCCACAGCTGCGCCGTTGCACACGAACGATCGCGCCGTGACGGACCGAATGGTCATCGTCCGGGCTCCGGGTTGGGAGACGGAGCGCTCGGACGCTCGAGCAAAGAACGCACGGCAGGCTCCAGCTTCGTCATGCCCCAAGCACGGCCTGTCGCGAGCGCATCTTCTACAGGCCGGCCGTAGAGCCACGCTTCGCGCAACGCGATCAACGCGCCGACGCGATTGCCGCTCGCGCAATGCAGGAGCGCAGGCTCGTCGCCGATCTCCTGTAAGATCCGGTCGAACTCGTGCACGCGCTCCAAGGTCAACGATTCGGGGCCGCGGATCGGAATGGAATGATGCTCGATGCCCTGCTCGGCTGCCGCCTGCGCTTCGTCGAAATCCGGCGCTTCTTCTGGCGGCCGCAGGTCGACAATGTGCCGTATTCCCGCACGGCGCAGCACATTCATGTGCGACGCATCGATGCCCCCGCTCACGATGCGATTCGGCGCCGGCATGCGCGCCTGGGGCAGCTCTCGCACCACACTGGCGATCTCGTCTGCGTAGGCACTCCACGTCGCAATACAGACGATGCCGATGGCCAGCGCTCTCATCATGCGTATTCCAGATCCAGGACAACTACTGCTGCCCTGACAGCATGTGTCATCGGCCCACGCCGGACAACCGGCCTTATCCCACAGCAACTACGTGATGATCGCAATCCCGGCGGTCCGACCGCGGTTGACAGCGGCACAGCGCTCCAGGAAAGTGATCGGAATCCCTTCTTGCTCGACTGCTTGTTCTTGTTCCTGCTGCCGTGCCCTTGCGCCGCGCTCAACTCCTCGCTGCCTCGTTTCCGCACGCCACCCGTGCGATCGAGCTTTATGAGACACACCTTTCTCATATCGTGCTCACCGGCGAGTACGCCTACAAGATCAAGAAGGCAATCAAGCTCGATTTCATCGATACCTCATCCCTCGAACGACGGCGGAGGCTTTGCGAGGAAGAGCTGCGCCTCAATCGCCGCTTTGCGCCCGATCTCTATCTCGATGTCGTCGCGATCACGGCGGACGCCTCGGGCCGTCTGAGCTTCGCCGGAACCGGCACGCCGGTCGAGTACGCGGTGCGGATGCGTCAGTTCGATCCGAGCCTCGCCCTCGACGCGCTCGTCGATGCCGCTGCGGTGACGACGCAAGAGCTCGTCTCACTCGCAGATCGTATCGCGCACTTTCACCGGCACGCCGCCAAACCGGACGCCACGCTCGACACCGCTCGGGATGTCTTCGCCCGCAATGCACGCAGCAACTTCGACACGCTGAACAAACTCGCTACGGAGCCGTCTCTCGAAGCGAAGGTCGCCCGCTTGCGCGCTTGGACGGAAACGGTGCTGGTCGCACAGCGCGAGCTGCTTGCCGAGAGAACGCGCAAAGATCGCGTACGCGAATGCCACGGCGATCTTCACTGCGGCAACGTCGTGCGCTGGCAAGGTGAGCTCGTTCCCTTCGATGCGCTCGAGTTCGACCCGACGCTGCGTTTCATCGACGTGCTGAACGATACGGCCTTTCTCACGATGGATTTGTCTGCACGCAGGCGGACCGATCTTGCCTTCGCCTTCTTGAATCGCTACCTGGAGCGCACCGGCGACTATCTCGGCGTGGGTCTGCTGCCCGCCTATCTCGTCTATCGCGCGCTCGTGCGTGCGAAGGTGGAGCTGATCGCCTACTCGCAGCATCGTCACGACGACTCCGCTCGCCAACGCGCGCATCGCTATATCGAGCTCGCCCTGCACGTTGCCGACCGCCCGCAGCCCCTGCTCGTCGTCATGCACGGCGCCTCCGGCTCCGGCAAGTCGTGGCTGAGCGAGCAGCTCGTGAGCGCCCTGCCTGCGCTGCGCATCCGGTCGGATTTGGAACGCAAACGCTTGGCCGGTCTCGATCCGTTCGACACCGCTACGCGCGGCTCGCAGGACATCTACACCCTGGAGTTCAACGAGCACACCTATGCGCATCTGCTCGAGTGCGCACGCGCCTGCCTGCAAGCAGGCCTCAATGTCATCGTCGATGCAGCGTTTCTCAGAGCGGCCGAGCGCACTCGCTTTCAGGAGCTCGCCCGTGTGCTCGGCGCGACGTATCGGCTCGTCTCGTGCCGCGCCGATCCCGATACCCTCGCGCGCCGCATCGCCGCCCGCCGCGTTGCCGGCACCGATCCTTCCGACGCCGACGAGGCGGTCATGCGCCGCCAGCTCGCCACCATGGATGCATTCGATGCCGATGAGCTGCCCCACCTCATCGAAATAGATACTCGCGCCGAGGATGCCGTCGCACGCGTCTTGAAGGCGCTCACGGACTCCACGGCTCGTTTCTAACCAATCGTTTGGTCGGTAGACGATTTGCTTCTGTGACCTGGATTTAGCCGTCCGGCGACTGACCTGGTGACTGAGCGCCGATAGGCTTGCCCACGACTCGCCCGCATGAGGAGCATGCGGTCGACACGACAACAGCAAGCCTCGACGGAGAACCCCATGACACTCTCGACGTCTTCGCGACTCAAGCTCGCCGCGTGGGCATTGAGCGGCGCCGCCCTCTTCGCTTTGCCTGCCCTGCACGCCGACGCGGCGCCGTTCCCGAAGGAAGGACTTTGGCGCGGCGAATTCGACGTCAACGGCGATACGCTGCCCTTCCAGTTCGAGATTCAAGGCAAGCGTGGCGGCGACGCGACGCTCACGCTCATCAACGGCAGCCGTCGCGACGAGTTCAAGGTCGAGCAGCGCGACGGCGATACGCTGTTCATCAAGATGAACACGTACGACGCGGCGATCGAGGCCAAGGTCGAAGCCGACGGCACGCGCCTCGTCGGCGTCTACAAGAGCCTCGTGCCGTCGCAGCGCGGCAGCGACCTGCCGCTCGTGGCCGAGTACGGCAAGAGCTATCGCTTCGTCGATCCGAAGGACAATGTCGCGCCTGCCGCCAACTTGAGCGGCAAGTGGGCCATCGAGATTCTGTCGAAGGAGGCAGGTAACAACCAGGTCGCCTTGCTCGAGCAGAAAGGCAACGATCTCGGCGGCGTCTTCATGACCGTGGTGGGCGACACGCGTGAGCTGGCCGGCACGGTCCAAGGCAACGAGTTCTTCCTCTCGGGCTTTACCGGGCCGAGCCCGCTGCTGATCAAAGGCACGATCGAGGAGGACGGCTCGATCGTCGGCTACATCTCCCGCGGCATCTACCGGACGACGAAGTTCGAGGGACGCAAGCAGGCGGATGCCGAGCTGCCGGATCCTTACAAGCTCACTTATCTGCGTCCCGGTTACAACAAGCTCGACTTCACCTTCCCCGACCTCGACGGTAAGCCGGTCTCGCTGAGCGATCCCAAGTATCGCGGCAAGGTCGTGCTCGTCGAGATCATCGGCAGCTGGTGCCCGAACTGCACGGATCAGACGCGCTTCCTTGCGCCCTGGTACAAGGCGAATCGTCATCGCGGCGTCGAGATCATCGCGATCGCTTTCGAGCAGGAAGACAGCCTCGAATACGCGCGCTACACGCTCGGCAAGCTGCGCGAGTTCTTTGGCATCGAGTACGACATCCTCTTCGGCGGCATCGCCGACAAGCGCGTCGCGACCGAGAAGCTCGGAGCGCTCAACTTCATGGCGGCCTTCCCGACGACGATCCTCATCGATCGCAAAGGCGAAGTGCGCGAGATCTACACCGGCTATACCGGCGAGATCACCGGCGCGTACTACGAGGACTATGTCCGCCGCTTCAACGCGACGATGGACGAGTTGCTGGCCGAGCCGGTCCCGGAAGATTTGGCGGTCGACACGCCCAAGCTGACGACCGCCGGGCTCTGAGCGAAGGATCGCCCATGCGCATTGGTTCCATTGCTGCACTCACAATGGTGCTGGCCGCCGGCGCGTCCTATGCGGACGCGCCGGATGCGCCCGCAATCGTTTGGAAGGTCTCCGCGACCCCGTCGGCGGCGCAATCCGGCGACGAAATCGAGCTGCGCTTCGTCGCGGATCTGCCGGACGACCTCATCGTTTACGCATCCGACTTCGACGCGACGCTCGGTCCCCGACCGACGCGCGTCCGCTTCGACGAGAACGACGCCATCGAGCTGACCGGTCCGGTGCAGGCGGTGCGTTCTCAGCCGGGCCGAGACAAGACCTTCGACACCGAATACACGTACTTCGCGGGTCGCGCCGAGCTCGTGCAGAAGGCGCGTCTGCTCAAGGACGGCGCCCGGGTCACCGGACAAATCGAAGGACAGACGTGTCAGCTCAAAGACGGCCTGTGCACCCTGTTCAAGGAGCGCTTCACCGTCGATCTCGATTGACGCATCAGAACAACACGACCATGCAGCGTCGCAAATCGAACGGCCGGCTCGGTTGCGCTGTCGTCGCGACCGTCACGTGCATCGCCTACTTCCCCTTCAGCAACATTCCCCTCGCGGCAGACGCTTCGCAGCCGGCAGCCAATCCCTCTCAGAGCACCGGAGCGCCTGCCGTCTCCACTAGAGAGGCGCGCGCCGAGCTCGGCCGCAAGCTGTTCTTCGACCCGATTCTCTCGAGCGACAGAACGATCAGCTGTGCCTCGTGCCACAAGCCCGAGTTCGCGTTCGCCGACAACGCGCCGGTGAGCAAAGGCGTGGGCGGCGCGCTCGGCACGCGCAATACGCCCTCGGTCATGAACTCGACCGCGCGCGTGAGCTTCTTCTGGGACGGCCGTGCGCGTTCGCTCGAGGAGCAGGCACGCTTTCCGATCGAGAATCCGGTCGAAATGAATCTGCCGATCGAGCAAGCGCTCGAGCGCCTCAACGCAGATCCGTACTACTCAGCCGAGTTTCAACGGCTCTACGGCGGACCTGCGACCGTGAAGTCGCTCGGCTCGGCGCTCGCTGCGTTCCAGAAAACGCTCGAGACGACCAATTCGCCTTACGATCGCTATCAGCTCGGCGACGACGATGCCTTGTCGCCAGCGGCCAAGCGCGGTCGCCTGCTCTTCATCGACAAGGCGAACTGCGCCACCTGCCATGCCGGCGAAGACTTCACCTCCGATCGCTTCGAGAACATCGGTCTCTATAACGGCAAAGAGCTCAACGATCGCGGCCGCGGGGCCATCACCGGTCTGCCGCAGGACGACGGCATGTTCAAGGTTCCCGGCTTGCGCAATGTCGCACTCACGGCGCCGTACATGCACAACGGCATGTTCGCGACGCTGCGCGAAGTCGTCGAGTACTACAACGATCCGGATCGCTTCGTCAGCGACAGCATCAATCGCGACGCCAAGCTCGACAAGCCGCTAGGGCTGACCGAGGACGAGATCGATGACATCGTCGCGTTCCTTGAATCGCTGACGGACGATCGTTTCCGCAAGGACGGTAAGTAAGGCTGCAGACTGTAGACTGTACGCTGTAGTGAGATGCGCGGGCGCTGGTAAGAAGGGCGACGGGCGACGGGCCTACGGGCTACGGGCGACGGGCGACGGGCGACGAGCCTACGGGCTACGGGTGACCGCCTATGGGCCACGGGCTACGACCAAACGAGCGCAGCGCGTTGTAGCACCGTCGTGTTGTCGTGTTACACAGTGTGCCAAACCAGAAATCTTCTCGCTCCCTACACGGCTACACAGTGTGTAACCCATCGGCACGGCGTCACGACGACGGTTACACAGTATGTGTAACCGCGCCCGCTGCTACGTGCTGATGACCCCTTGAAGTAAGGTGCTCTCCTGCACGCGCCAGCGCTCTCCCCTCGTTGGCTGTAGGCTGGAGACCGTAGACTGTAGGCTCTAGCGTAGGCGGTAGAAGAGCGCTCTTGCGTGCGCCCTGACGCATTCGCGTCTTCCCTGCTGCGTATGCAGCCTCCCTGACGCGAAGCGTCTTCCTTGACGCGCGAGCGTCGTCCATCCATGACTGTAGGCAGTAGACTGTAGCCAGAAGCGTCGTTCCTGACACTTTGCGTCTGCCACATGGCGGGACGCGGAGGCCTCCTTGCGAAGGCCTCGCTGCTCCCAAGCAACGGCTAGAAGTCCACTCCCAGCCGCACGAACGCCTGCCGACCGTCCTTCTCGTACGGCGACGATCTCGGATACTTGATGCCGAGGAACGTGTTGTAGAGCGCGCGATCGGGATAGCGATCGAAGACATTCTCGAGACCGAGGGTGAGCTTCACCGCATCGGTAACGCGCACGCTGCCCGTCAGATCGAAGAACGTGAGCGCACCGACACGTTGGTTGAAGTCCGGATCGTCGCCGAGCGGATCCGTCCATGCGCCGTAGTAGCGGGCGCGCGCGAGAATATCCCAGCGGCCCCATTGATACTCGGCCGTCAGCGTGGCGGTATTGCGCGGCGTCTGCTCCTCGATGCGAGTGCGCGTCTGCACCGACACGACGCCCGGATCGGCGCGCGTGATCTCGGTCTTGTTGTGGTTGTATGCACCGGTGAGCGCGAGCTGACCCGGTCCCAGCGCACTGTGGAAGCTGATGACGGCATCCAGGCCGCGCGTGAGCGTGGCATAGCCGTTCGTGAAGAAATTGACTTGCGTGAGATCGGCCGCGGCCGGGAAATTCGCCGCCACGAGCGCCGCGCGTTGCTCCGGCGTCAACGTATAGCGCTGAGTCAAACCGATGCGGTCATCCACCTTGATGCGGTAGTAGTCGATCGATGCGGTCAGATTGGCCGTCGGCGTGAGCACCAAGCCCGCGCTGTAATTCACCGATTCTTCGGGCGTCAGCTCTTTGCCGCCGAACAGCACGGCCACCGGGCTCGTCGGCGGCAAGGTGCCCGCCGTGACGACCGTCTGCGTCGCAGCATCCGGGAACTGATTCGTATTGATGAGATTTGCCTGCCCCGGCGTCGGCGCATGGAAGCCCGTGCTCGCCGCGGCACGCAGGCTCAACGCCCGCGAGACGACGAAGCGCGTGCTGATCTTGCCGTTCGTCGTCGAGCCGAAGGTGTCGTAATCCTCGAAGCGACCGGCCACGCCGACGTTCCAGCGATCGGTGACATCGACATCGACATCGACGTAGACCGCATAATTGTCGCGCGACCACTCGCCCGCCTGCTGCGGCGAGGCGCCCGGGAAGCCGTTCGCGCCGGGCGGCAGATCGCGCAGCGGACCGACTTCGTAAGAAGCAGGCTCACCCGCCTGAATGCCGAATGTCTCGCGCCGGTATTCGACACCGAACGCCACATTGACCGGCTCGCTGAGACCTGCATCCCAGCGATAGACGAAGTCGAGGTTGACGTTGTACTCGGCCTGATCGCGCGAGCCCGCGTCGAACGACGTCGGCGAAAGCGGACCGAGCGAGGCATTGATGGTCTCGTGCAGGAAATAGTCGATCTTGTTGTAGCCGTACGAGCCGCTCAGATCCCAGGCGAAGTTAGCGCTCGGCTCGCCGCGCAAGCCGATCACCGTCGAGTAGTCGTCCTGCTTCGAGCCGAACCGCGGCGTGAAGCCGCCCGGATAGATCGAGCGCAGATCCCAATCCGGGAATATCGCGTTCGGCCCATCCTGATAGATCGAACGATTGAAGGCGCTGCTTTGACCGAAGCCAGCCGCCGGGGCCGGTGCGCGCCAGTTGAAATCGTTGATGCCCTTGGTGTCCGCGAAGTTTCCGAAGGCGTATGCGGTGAGCGTATCGCTCAGACCCAGCCTCAGGTTGTAGAAGACGCGGAACCCTTCGAGATCCGGCTGACCGAAGCGCTGCACCACGGGCTGATGCACGCTGCTCGCATACGGTTCGCCTTGATCGATGAGCGCTTGCGCCTGCGGCCGCTGCAGCGAACGCGAGGTCGCCTCCGCATCCGTGTACTCCGCGCTCAGCGTGAGCGTGCCCGCGCCGCCGAGCTCGAAACCGCCGCGCACCGCCGCTTGCAGGCTGCGCCCGTCGCCTTCCGAGTACTCGCCCCATTGCAGGTAAGCCGTCGGCTCGATCTCGTCGCTCAAGATGAGATTGATCACGCCTGCAATGGCATCGGAGCCATACTGCGCCGAAGCGCCGTCGCGCAGCACTTCCACGCGCCCGAGCGCGATCTGCGGGACGTGCGCCAGATCCACTGCCTGCGCACCTTGCGCCGTGACATCGACGAAGGCAGAGCGATGGCGCCGCTTGCCGTTGACCAGCACCAGCGTCTGGTCCGGCGACAGCCCGCGCAGCGCAGCCGGCCGCACGAAGATCGCGCCGTCCGCGAGCGGCAGGCGCTTGACGTTGTAAGACGGGACGGTTGCCTGGAGCTTGTTGTTTAGATCCGCGTGCGGGATCGCCTGTAGATCGTCCGCGCTGACGATGTCGACCGGTACGCTCGACTCGGCCACCGTCCGCTCCGCACGTCGGGTGCCGGTGACGATGACCTCTGAGAGCGCATCCGTGCCGTCCACGCTCTGTGCTCCGTTCTGTGCCGCTGCCGGCGCGCCCGCGGCAAGGGCGGCGGCAATCGCCACGGCAAGCCCGCCGAACGCTCTGTCGTAAGACATGTATCCTCTCCTGTGTTGATCGATCAATTTCGCGGCCCATCCCGCGCTGGCTAGACACTCTAGGAAAGGAAGGTCACTCGATCAGTCGAGAGGCGGACACGAAGCGGTCACGATAGATATTCGTTAGTCATCTAGATATGCAGACACGCGGTCACGAAGCGATCACAAGGAATGTCGACATCGCCAATCGACATGGCGATGTCGACCCCAAACCTCACCGCACGGCCGACTGCAGGACGCGCGCCGCCTGTTCGACCTCGCGGAAGACGCGCAGGAAGTTCTCGCCCCAGAGCTTGCGGATGTCCGCCTCGCTGTAGCCGCGCTCGAGGAGCTTACGAGTGACGTTGCGCGCCTCGCCCACGTGCGCGAAGCCTGTCACGCCGCCGCCGTGATTGAAGTCGGAGCTGATTCCCACATGGTCGATGCCGACGAGCTTGACGGCGGCGTCGATGGCATCGGCGTAGTCGTCGAGCGACGCATAGCGCCAGCTGTTGGCGGAATAGTTCCTGTAGGCCGCCTGGAACTTCGCGTACGTCGCCGCATCGAGCTTCGTCTTCGGATCGTCGACGCCCTGCTTCAGGCCGAAGGCATCCCAGATGTCGCGCTGGTACTGCGCGCGCCGATTCGGATCGGACTTCAAGTAGCTCGCGAACGCCACGATGTGCACGACACCGCCATGCTTGGCGATTGCCTTGAGCTCTTCGTCGGTGAGGTTGCGCGGCACATCCACACGGCTGCGCAACGCCGAATGCGATGCAATCACCGGTGCGCGGCTCAGCTCGAGCGTCTGCAGCACGCCGGCCGGCGTGAGCTGTGACACGTCGATGACGATGCCGAGCCGATTGAGCTCCGCGACGGCGCGCTTGCCGAGCGGCGTCAGACCGCCATGCTCATTGGGCTTGTCGCCGAACGCGCCGTTCGGACGCGACGAGTCGGCAAAGGCGTTGTTGCTCGCGTGCACGAAACCGAATACGCGTACGCCCTCGCGGTAGTAGCGGCTGAGCAGACCGAGATCGTCGCCGAGCGGCAGCGCATTGAGGAAGCTGAGCAGAATGGCGTGCTTGCCAGCTGCGGCCGTCTGCTCGATCTCCGCGGGCGACTTCACCAGCGTCAGGCGATCGGGATTGGCCGCGACGAACGCTTTGATGGTCGCGAGCTGGCGATCGACGTGAGCGCGCGCCTCCTGAATGTTCTGCGGCGTCGTCTTGGCCGGCGGCGCGAACAAGGCGACCGTGGCCACGTCCAAGCGACCGCGTTCGAGCTTGGCGAGGTCGAACTGACCGTCGGTATCCGAGCGTGCCGCCTGCGGATCGAAGCCATCGGGCAAATCCAGGTGCGCATCGATCGTGATGGCGCGTTCGTGAATACGCTCCACGGTTGCATCATCGACCGCGGCAGCCCAGCCCACCTGGGCGATCGACAGAAGAACGATAACGCTGCGTAGCGGCTTGAATGCCGAATGTGCGAATTGCATCTGCTGCTCCTTGAAGTGTGTACTTGCCCTCTCCTCAGGGCGGCAGCAGATGCTAGGAACCCGCTTTTCGCTGCGGCAATTTCAGTGGCGTTGCGCGATGGTTATAGGCGAGTCAACACGCGAGGATGCTGCTACGCGAGCTTACGTGTCGGACTTACCGTGTTCGCGCGTAGCCTGCAGTTTGACTGCACAGGCCCGGACTTGTGAGCAGGCACACGCTTCGGTGCATGCCAGAAAATAATCCTGGCTTTGTGCCTGCAAACGTGTATAGTGGGCCTCGGTTCGTTTCGTTCTCGTTTTCCCTCCTTGGCTAGTTGGCCGCGCCGGGACCTCTGAACGGTGCACCTCCGCGCTCCTACGCGGCTGAAAGCATCCAGCGCCACTGTTGTTTCACAGTACGCACGCACAGAGACCCAAGCCTCGCCTCCCTCAGGGACTGCAAAGCCATAACGTCGCGATCCAGGAGGCAGCGTGCATGACGCATGGCTGTTGTAGTCGTTTGGCTTCGCTCCGTTGACGAAGCCGGTATTGAGGTCTTTTTAGTATGAGTAAGATTTACGTTGGCAACCTTCCGTTCACCGCCGATGAAGCCGCCGTTCGCGCATTGTTCGAGCAGCATGGCACGGTGGAATCCGTTGCCCTGATCAACGATCGTGACACGGGTCGTCCCCGCGGTTTCGGCTTCGTCGAAATGCCGCGTGCCGATGCCGCCCGCGCGATCCAGAACCTGAATGGCCAAGACATGGGCGGTCGCCCGCTCAAGGTCAACGAGGCGCAGGACAAGCCGCGCGGTGGCGGCCAGCGTCGCTGGTAAGCACCACGCTGGCAGGCCAGCGAACGAAAGAGGCCGGGGACACCCGGCCTTTTTCTTTTGGGGCCGATCTCGCTCGGATCGCATGCCCTCCTCTGCGTCACGAGATCCATAGCGCTCGCCTTCATCTGCGGCCTGGCGCGCCGCCCCTTGCTCCCCGGAGTTTTTCCCACAATGATTAGCGCAGGGGATTCTCATGCGCTTCCTGCGACTCATCATCTATCTGTTCGCCGTCGCTGCCTTGACGGCCTGCGGCGTCAATCCAGTCACCGGCAAGAAAGAGCTGCAATTCATCTCCGAAGCACAGGAGGTCAAGCTCGGCGAGCAGTACTACGCCCCGACGCAGCAATCGGAAGGCGGCAATTTCGACGTACTGCCCGAGCTCACGACCTATGTGAACGAGGTCGGGCGCAAGCTCGCGGCCGTGTCGGATCGCGCGCTGCCGTATGAGTTCGTCGTGCTCAACAACTCCGTGCCGAATGCGTGGGCACTGCCCGGCGGCAAGATCGCGATCAATCGCGGCCTTTTGACCGAGCTCAAGAACGAAGCCGAGCTTGCGGCCGTGCTTGGCCATGAGATCGTGCACGCGGCGGCGCGCCACGGAGCCAAGGCGCAAGAACGCGGCACACTGCTGCAGGCAGGCCTTGCGCTCGCGCAGATCGGCGCGATGGTCGGCGACGTCAATCAGAATGTCGCGGCGCTCGTCTTGCAGGGCGCGGGCGTCGGCGCACAGCTCATCCAGACGCGCTACAGCCGCGAGCACGAGCTTGAAGCGGATCACTACGGTATGCGCTACATGAAGAAGGCCGGCTACGATCCGATCGGTGCGGTCACCTTGCAGGAAACCTTCGTCAGGCTCTCCGAGCAAGCGAATACTCGCCAAAGCTGGCTCGAAGGACTGTTCGCATCGCACCCGCCATCGACCGAACGTGTCGCGCAGAACAAGAAACTGCTCGAAGAGCTGGGGCGCGGCGGCGAGCTCGGCGAGGAGCGTTACGCCGCGATGATCGCGCCGCTCCTCAAAATGAAGCCGGCCTACGACAAGCACGATGAGGCGAGCCGCGCCGCGCAGAAGAACGACCTCGCCACGGCGCGCCGCCTCGCGCGCGAAGCCGTCGCTCAAGTTCCGCACGAAGCCCGCTTCCATCAACTGCTCGGCGACATCGAGCTCAGCGCGAAAAATCCGCAGGCTGCGCTTCCTCATTACGAGAAGGCGATCGAGCTGGACCCGGATTATTTCGGCTCGTACTTGGGCGCAGGTCTTGCGCAGTACCAGGTCGGGAACAAGACGAAGGCGGAAGAATGGCTGCGCAAGAGCGCCGCGCTCCTGCCGACCGCACCGGCCGCCTACTTCCTCGGCAATATCGCGAAAGAGCGCGGCGAGGTGGACCGCGCGCTCGAGCACTACCAGGCCGCAGCCAGCTCGAACAGCCGCTACGGCCAGCTGGCCGCGACCGAGCTCGTGCGGGTCGATCTACCGCGCAACCCCGGACGTTACCTCGCCACCGGCGGTGAGATCGATCGACAAGGCCGCCTGCTCTTGATCGTGGAGAATCGCGCGCCGCTGCCGCTTACGATGATTCGCATCACGCCCGTGCTCGTCGACAATGCTGGCCGCATCGTGCGCGAAGCGTCACCGATCGTTATCCGCGACGTGCTCAAGCCGAATCAGCGCATCGCGGGCGACGCCGGCGTCGGCGCGATTCCGCCCGAGCAGCTTTCGTACGTGCGCTTCCGTGTCGATGGCGCACGCATTGCGGAGTAGCGCGTCCTTCGCGTCAATGCACCGTCTCGTCGGCCGGGAGATTCATCAGCTCCGCGAGCCGACGCTCGTGGCGGCGATTGAGCACCGCACCGAGCGCAAGCCCCGCACCGAACGCGGCAAAAACTCCGAACAGCTCGCCCGCCGATAAATGCTGCTCGAAGCCCGGCCGCAGCCGCGGCGGCGTGAGCCCGTAATCGACAGAGGATGCCAGCGCGGTCATGGCAGCGGCGTCGCGTACGATTTCGCTCGGGCGCACCGCCCCTCTGTAGTTCAGCCAGCGCTCGAACAGCGTCGCCCACATCACAGCCGATGCATGGTGCGTCGCGTAACCGACGGCCGTGTGCTCGAGCGTGGGCTCGTGCGACGCAAATGCTTCCTCGCCCCACAACCAATGGCTCGTTGCGTTCGTAGGCGCGGCTGGCTTGTTCATCGTGGTCTTGCCCACGAGTGCGAGCACGGCAGTCGACAGTACGCTCGCAAGCGTGCCCGATACGAGCGCCTGGCGGCCGGCGCGCAGCCACTCGTCCGTCTCACTTTGAAAAGTCTCTTGCATGGCGCTCTCCTTTCAAAGAGAACGCGGCAAGCGCGCGCGAGGTCCGTAGGCGAGCCATCAGAACGCTCGTCGTCGAACAGGAAAGCGCTCGGCAAAACGGCGGCGGGATTCGCGGCAGATCAGGGACGAGATGCAGGCTCGTCGCTCTCAACGACCCGACGGCACTCCCGCCGGGCCGCTGAGCAGCGCCCCCACCCTGCTTCTCGATGAGAGGCAAGAGCCGCCGGTCGCGGCGGCGAGCACCATGCTACCGTCGGCCTCGACAATTTTGCAAATGAGCCTCCTCGACGGGTCGAGCGTCCTTCGCGCACGGCGATCGCTGCCATGGCCTCGCGAGGATCGGCGGCGGCACGCCGTCCGCATTTTCGCTTAGTGATACATACGTACGCCGAGAGGCCGATTTGGCGGCGCCGCTGCGAAACAGCTGCGTTAGTATCCGCGCCAGTTGAGACGAGCAGCAGCGGATTGCTTCATGGCCACGCAAGCTCGGCAGGACGTCGACGCCGCGCCTGGATCGGCGGGCGTCTCGCTCTCACCCCACGGGCAATCGTCCGAAGGATGCCTGCTCCCGCGTGAGCATCGCTCTGCGCCTCACCTCGCACGCGCTTCGTCACGCGCGCTGCACCCTGCACGTCATCGAAGAAATTTCCGGCGATGAATCTTCGTCGCCGGACGTGGAGCCTGCCGATGAGCAGGTTCCTCACGCCGCTCATGAGACTTCTTCACGAGCGGTCTCCAAGGACCAAATGGAGGGCATATCGATGGACGTAGTGAACGCTAGCGATCTCACGGAGCTCAGGGGGTATTGGACGAGAGTGCGTATCGGCGCACTGGCCACGCTCACTGCCGTACTGACCATGGCGCTCGTTTCGCTTGCGAGCGCACAAAGCGGCACGAGCACGATCGTCGTACGCGCACGCGGCACGTCCGGCAGCGAGTCGATCACGCTTCGCGTCAACAATACCAACGTGGCAACGTGGACATTGTCGACGAGCTTTCAGAACTATACCGCAACGACGACGCTCACGGGCGGCATCACGGTTGCGTTCACGAATGACGCTGCCAATCGCGACGTCGTCGTCGATTACATCATCGTCAACGGCGAGACGCGTCAAGCCGAGGCGCAGAGCTACAACACGGCCGTGTGGTCGAACGGCAGCTGTGGCAACGGCGGCTTCAGCGAATGGATGCACTGCAATGGCGTCATCGGCTTCGGCAATGTCTCGAGCCCGGTCCAGGCCAACACCATCTCGGTGCGAGCGCGCGGCACCACCGGACAAGAGTCGATCACGCTGCGAGTCGACAACACCGACATCGCCACCTGGACATTGACGACGAGCTTTCAAGACTACACCGCCTCGACGAACTTGACCGGCGGCATCACCGTCGCGTTCACCAATGACGACGGCGGCAGCCGCGACGTCGTGGTCGATTACATCGTCGTCAACGGCGAGACGCGCCAAACCGAAGCGCAGAGCTACAACACGGCCGTATGGGCGAACGGCAGCTGCGGCAACGGCGGTTTCAGCGAATGGATGCACTGCAATGGCGTAATCGGCTTCGGCAATGTCGTCGGCGGCGGCAACGGCAATCCGTCCCTGCCTGCGTTCTTCGTGGGCAACATCACGACCAACGGCAACGTACGCTCCGATTTCATTCAGTACTGGGATCAGATAACGCCCGAGAACGAAGGCAAATGGGGCGTCGTCGAAGCGGTTCGTGACGTTTACGACTGGAGCGGACTCGACCGCGCCTACAACTACGCCATGCAGCACGGCATTCCGTTCAAGCAGCACACGTTCGTATGGGGCAATCAAGCGCCGAGCTGGATCTATTCGTTGAGCCCGGCCGAGCAGGCTGAGGAAATCGAAGAGTGGATTCGCGACTTCTGCGCGCGCTATCCGAACACGGCGATGATCGACGTCGTCAACGAGGCAACACCGGGCCATGCACCTGCAACGTACGCGCAGAGCGCATTCGGCAGCAACTGGATCATTCGCTCCTTCCAGTTGGCACGGCAGTACTGCCCGAACGCCATTCTGATCCTCAACGACTACAACGTGCTGAGCTGGGACACGCAGGCGTTCATCCAGATGGCCACGCCGGCGGTCAATGCGGGTGTCGTCGACGCCTTGGGGCTGCAAGCGCATGGACTCGAGAACTGGTCCGTCAGCGACATTCAGAACAAGCTCAATCAAGTCGCCGCGCTCGGCTTGCCGATCTACATCTCCGAGTACGACGTCGCACGGACCAACGACCAAGAGCAGCTCGCGATCATGCAGGCGCAGTTCCCGATCTTCTACAACCATCCATCGGTCGCCGGCATCACGCTCTGGGGTTACGTCGTCGGCTCGACTTGGGTGAACGGTAGCGGCTTGATCTACAACGACGGGACGCGGCGACCTGCCATGAACTGGCTCATGAACTACCTCGGACGCTGAGCGTCGACTTGACAACGATCGTCGCCGCATTGCAGGGCACCTCTCATCGAGAGGTGCCCTTTTTCTTTCATCATCGATGTCGTAGTGCTTGCGCGCGCCGCAGCTGCGCGGACACAAATATAGAAATCTTTGCGCAATTGAGCGCCGCGCGCGCCGTGCGCTTTCTTCCACTCGCGCGCGCACGTGCTATGGTTATCGCTTCCGACCCAACAACTCACAAGAACACGCACGCTCATGCTTCGTCGAATATTGCAGCTTGCGTTCGCAGCGCTCGCGGGAACCACCGCATCGGCCGCCGCGCTCGACGGCCACCCGCACATGCACGATCCTTCCACCATCATCGTTCACGACGGTCGCTATTACGCGTACGGCACCGGCAACGGCTTGCCGTTTTCCGTATCGGACGATGGCTGGACGTGGCGACGCGCCGGCCTCGTGATGTCCGCCGTGCCGGGCGGCAAGCCGGGTCCTGAAACGCTCGCGCGCGGCGGCAACAACACGTGGGCGCCGGACATCATCCGTCTCAACGACAAGTACTACCTCTATTACTCCGCGCCCGGCACGCAACCGCGATCCGCGATCGGCCTGCTCGTCGGCCGCACGCTCGATCCGGAGTCGCCGGAGTATGGCTGGACCGATGCCGGTCCCGTCGTGTGGTCCGACGGCATCGAAGATTGCAATGCCATCGACCCCGGCGTGTTCCTCGATCCGACCGACGGACGGCTGTGGCTCACCTACGGCTCTTACTTCGGTTACATCCGCCTGGTCGAGCTCGATCCCAAGACCGGCTTGCGGCGCTATCCGAATCGCGAGCCGATCAACATCGCGATCAATTCGGAAGCCTCGATCATCATCTATCGCGACGGCTGGTATTACCTGCTCGTCACGCACGGCTCGTGCTGCCAAGGCCCGAACTCAACGTACAACATTCGCATGGGCCGCTCGCGCAAAGTCACCGGGCCGTATCTCGACAACATGGGCGTCGACATGATCGAAGGCGGCGGCAAGCTGTTCCTTGGCTCGCGCGACCGCTACATCGGCCCCGGACATTTCGGCCTGTTCAAGGTCGAAGAAGGCGTCGAGAAGTTCTCGCTGCACTGGGAAGCCGATCTCGATCGCGGCGGCGTCAGCGTGCTCGACATCCAGCCCCTGCTCTGGCGCGACGGCTGGCCCGTAGCGGGAGAGAACTTGCGTGCCGGCACGTACGTGATCGAGTCCGTGCGCACGGGCACCGTGCTCGAGCTCGCGGTCCAGGGCATTCCGGTCGGCGGCTTGCGTCCGCGTCGTCCAGGCGGTCCAGGCGGCCCGCCGCCTCCGCCGCCCGCCGAGCCGCCGCCGCTGCCGGCGATTCCGGATCAGAAGCCGGAGCAAGTCGCGGCCAACTGGCCGGCCGGCGATGTCGACGTGCGACTCGCACCTGCGATGCTGCAGGCTCAGCAGAAATGGACGATCACGCCGGTGCAAGGAGCCGGCGGTTATCTCGGCTCGCCGTACTTCAAGATCACGATCGACGGTACGGAGCGCGCGCTTGCAGCCACCGCGGAGGGCGAGCTCGTTGCCGTGCGCCACTTCACTGGCGCACCGGAACAGCTGTGGCGCATCGATCAACTGACCGACGGAACCTATCGGATCATGCCAAAGGAGATTCCCGGGTCGAAAGAACAACTCGCGCTGTCTGCCGTCGGCAGCAGCATGCCCACGCTCGCGAAGTTCGATCCGTCGAGCGACCGTCAGCGCTGGCATATCAGGGTGCCGTAATGAAGATTCGCAGAACGCTCCACGCGTACACGATGGCGATCGTCGCGCTCGGGCTGGCGCTGCCAGTCGGTGCGCTCCACGCGGATGAAGCCGAGCCGCGGCCGCCCGCGAAGACCTTGTCGCGGCCGACGACGAAGACGCAGCAAGTCGACTCGCGCGGCTTCATTCGTCGCTGGCTCGTGCTCGAGCCGATTCCGATGAACGGAATCCTGACCGAGAGCGCCGTGCAGGAAGCGCTGCGTGAGAAGCCGTTGCCGAACATGCTCACGGTTCCGCGCGAAGGCGGAACGGCCAATCTCGAGGGCAATCCGAAGTGGCACGCGCTCGACACGAAGCTCTACAACCTCAACCTGTACCACTTCGCTTGGCCGATGCATAAGCCGACCACCAACGTCGTCTTCTGGGCGGTCACGATCGTGGATTCGCCGACCGAGATGAAGAACGTGCGTCTTGCGATCGGCTCGAATGCCGCATCGAATTGGTGGCTCAACGGCGAGCGTGTGATCGAGCTCTACAACGATCGTCAGACCGTCATCGACGACGGCGTGTCGAAGCGCCTGACGCTCAAGAAGGGCCGCAACGTCATCGTGGCCGCCATCGTCAACGGCGGCGGCGCGACCGACTTCTGCGCCCGCTTCCTCGACGAGAACGACAAGCCCATTACAGGCCTGACGGTCAGACTCGAAGACGACGTCTAGTCGTCACACCCGCTTCCCCGAGATCGCCGCGCGCTGAAGCCAGCGCGCGGCGAGACTCGCGGCACTCCATACGCGGCTCGCTAGATAACCGCGTCCCTCCGCCCGAACGGTGTCGTGCGTTGTCAGCGCGTTCTCCGCACGCACGATCCATTCGATGATGTGCGCTTGTACGCGCGGGCACCTATCTGCGCTGTGAATAATTGTTCCGAGACCGCCCTACTACCGGCAACCGTGGCATGATCCGGCCAGAGGCTGCATTGCCGGCATTCAACGCCATGGCAGATCGAGCCTTTACGTTCGACCCATCAGACTCGCAAGCACGACTTCACAACCATGCGAACCCTATACAAGAGACTGCACACGCTCACGGCAGCCATACTGGCCTTCGGAGCCCTTCTGGTCGGCAATGCGGGACTTGCCGCTGCTCAAGCCGACGCCAAGCGCGAGAAGATCGTCATCTCCGGCGCGTCCGGACAGCTCGGTAATCTCGTCGTCAAGGAGCTGCTCGCGCGCGGCGTGCCCGCAAGCGATCTCATTCTCGTGAGCCGCACGCCGGAGAAGCTCGACGAATACGCCAAGCTCGGCGCCACGACACGCTTCGGCGATTTCACCAAGCCCGAGTCGCTGCCGGCGGCCTATGCCGGCGGCACGAAGCTGCTGCTCATCAGCATCGGCTTGGATGCCGGCCCGCGCCCCGAAGCGCACAAGCGCGCCGTCGACGCCGCCGTGGCCGTAGGCATCAAGCACATCGTTTACACCTCGTTCGTGGCGATCAGCCGCGGCGATCGCACGGGCCTTGCGAGCGATCACTTCGCCACCGAAGAGACCATCAAGAACAGCGGCGTCGCCTGGACGATGCTGCGTAACTCGATTTACGCGAACGGACTGGTGCAGCAGGCCGCGAAGATGCTGGCCGACGGCAAGGCGGTGGTGTCGGATTCGGACAGCCGCATCGGCTACATCACGCGCGAAGACTGCGCCGTTGCAGCAGCCGCGGTCCTCGCCAACCCCGGACACGAGAACAAGGCGTATGACATCACCGGCCCCGAGCTGATCGGCCCGCGCGAGATTGCGGCGGCAGCGAGCGCCGTGACGGGCAAAAAGATCCAGCTGGTGGCCCCGGATCCGAACGCCCCCGCGCGCCGCGGCTTCGGCGGTCCGTCGTTCGAAGTGGTCAGCGACGACTTCGCCAAGATCACCGGCCGCCCGGCGACCAGCATCCGCGAGCTCTTCGAAGCGCACCGCAACGAGCTGCTCGGCCAGTAACGGCACTAGCCAAAACCGGGACACCCATCGACAGGACGGTGGGTGTCCCGATACCCACCCGACGCATCTGCACCGCCCCGCCCGATTCGGGGACACCCATCCAATTCGGGACACCCACCGCCCGGCTGCGCCGCCCAACCACGTCCCCAGTTCGGGACACGCACCCATCGCCCTTCCCAGTTCGGCCCAATTCGGGACACACACCAAATTCCGAACCTATTAAGTTCTGGACACCCATCCACCCTCGTCGCACACCTAATCGAGTAAGTTCTGGACACCCATCCACCCTCGTCGACACACCTAATCGAGGACACCCACCGATTCGGGGACACCCATCTAATTCGCGCCGATTCGGGGACACCCACGAGTATCCCGGCGTGTGCGGAACCTGCCCAGCCCTCAGTCGCCGTTACGAATCAATCACTTACGACCGACGCACCCCGGCTGATCGGCCAGCGATCGATTGGTGCGTGTCCCAAATTGGCCCCCAAATTGGTCCATGGGTAGCAGCTGAGATCGATGTGCCCGCCCGACTTCGGCTGCCGAATCGGTGGGTGTCCCGAATTGGGATTCGGTCGGGGTCTTCAGCGCGATCGCGAGACAGGTGGGTGTCCAAATATCGATGGGCGTCGTCGGCGTACCCTGCACGACGATCGGATAACTGCGCGATCCGTTATCCTCTCCCCTTGCTAGCCGCCAGGTGCGCATCATTGGTTCACATGACGATCACTCTCTACGGCATCAAGAACTGCGACACGATGAAGAAGGCGCGGGCATGGCTCGACGACCACGGCGTGTCGTACACCTTCCACGACTACAAGGTTGCCGGCATCGACAAGAAAACGTTGGAACGCTGGGCCGACGCGGTCGGCTGGGAGACGCTCCTCAATCGCGCCGGCACCACGTTTCGTAAGTTGCCGGACGATCAGAAGACCAACCTCACGCGCGCGAAAGGCATCAAGCTCATGCTCGAGCAGCCCTCGATGATCAAGCGGCCGGTGCTCGAGCGCGGCACGACATTGCACGTGGGCTTCAGCGCCGACGCCTATTCGAAGCTCTTCAAATAGCTCGACGGTCGGTGCGACGCTGCCACCGCGCCGTCGCTCAAGATGAAGTCTCGAGTCCGCGCACGATCTCGATCAGAGCATTGAGAGCATCGGTCGCGGTGAAGATTCCCAGCAGCTTGCCATCCGCGTCCAGCACGATGGCGCTGCCCACCTTCTTCTCCGACATGGCGTACGCCACCTCATCCAAGCGCGCCGAGGCACGCACGATGAGCGGCTCCGTCGCCATGATATCGGCAGCGCGCACTTGAAAGCGCTCTGCCGAGGTCAGGCCTGCCACGAGCCGCACGTCCCGCTCGCTGATCACGCCGACGACATCATCGCCGCGTACCACCGGTAAGTGACGAATGCCGTGCTCGCTCATCAGGTGCTGCAAATCTTCGATCGACATTTCCTCCGTCGCGGTGACCGGCTCGGGGGTGGTGAATTCCTCAACCGTGACATTTGCCGCCATGACAAGGCTCCTGTGGCCGCTGGGTACGCAAGCAACCCTACTCGATTACGCGTAAGCCCGATACACGGAGCTCATCGTATTGAGCTTCGGAATCCCCGCCGACACGTCAACGGATCTCAATTTGAAGAGCCTTGCGTTGCGACCCTGACGGCACTGACCGTATGCTCGCCTCGTCGCCTCATGCATATGCATCGAGCCCACGACAGCCACGCAGCAGTTGATTGACGACAAGGAACCATGAGCCCGCTCGAAGAATGGTTGGACCCAGCGTACGGCGAGATCGCGCTGCGCCTGCTGAGCGCTTTGGTGATCGGCGGCTTGATCGGTTTGGAACGCAGCTACCACGGGCGTCCCGCAGGCTTTCGGACGCACGCATTGGTGTGCATGTCGACGGCGCTCTTGATGCTCGTCACCGTCTATGAGAACCGCTGGTTTCCAGGGCTCTCGGGAGGCCGCATCGCCATGGACCCGACGCGCATGGCTCAAGGCATCATGACCGGCATCGGCTTCCTCGGCGCCGGCACGATCATGAAGGAAGGCCTTTCGGTGCGCGGGCTCACGACGGCCGCATCGATCTGGACGACGGCAGCCATCGGCATCCTCATCGGCATCGGCTTTTATTTCCCGGCGATCTTCGCCTCGGCGCTCACATTCGGCGTCCTGTCGCTCTTTCGCTGGATCGAAAGCCGCATCCCCGTCGAGTTCTACGCACACTTCCTCGTACGCTTCGCCCGCGACGAGGCCTTGCCTGAAGCGGCGATGCGCGAGTTGCTGCGCAAGCATGGCTTTTCGATCGCCAATCTCAACTACCGCCTGGACAAGCAGGAAGATTATTTCGAGTACCGTATGGTGATCCGCACGGACAACTCGGACAACGCTCGCGCACTCAGCAACGAGCTCAACGGACTGCCTTCGGTCGTCGAGTTCCGTCTATCGCCTACGGGAGATTAACGAGAGCCGAGCCGATCAGGCTCGGCGAGCTTCTTCGGCGGGTCTTACACTACTTCCACGGCACAGATTGCCACGATCCGTACATCGGATTCGGCAGCACGAAGTACCTCACCCCGAACGCATTTGGATCGCCGCGATCGTCTTGCGATAGTCCCGGGAAGTCCTTGATGTTATCGCCGATCCAAAGGAGCACATCGAGCGGCCCGTCGCCCACCGTCCCTTCCGTGACCGCTTTGAAGCGGGAGGTCTTGTCGCGCTTACCCTCGTAGTCGCACAAGATGAGATCGTAGGCAACGCCGACCCGCTGCAGGTTGGCTTCCGTGGCCGCACATAGACTTTGGTCACGATTGGTGACCAGCACGATGCGCCCGCCCAGCTCCGAGCGCACGCGGTCGATGAACTCCTTCGCGCCGGGCAGCAGGGTCGCTGCTTCTTCGAGCACCCATGCGTCCCACGAGTCGCCGTGGTACGCACGCCCCGACTCCACCAACCTGCGCTCGTACTCGCTGTTGTCGAGGATCGTTTCGTCGACGTCGAGAATCACCGCCCACGCGCCACGCTCCTTGCCCGCCGACTGGGCACGTGCCGCCTCGAATGCCAGCCGATAGGTCTGCTCGAAGATCGCCCGCCTTTCCGCGGAATTCCTGAACCAGTGCAAGCCGTCGAACGCGTGCGTCGTCGGCTCTTGCGCTTTGGGTTCCGGCGCGCTGGCGCATCCGGCCAGCAGAAGTGCGGCGAGCAATGAAAGCGTATAGGAGCGAATGAACGTCATAGGTGAGCGAGATCTGAACCTGAAATATGCGCGTTGCGATGCTACTACGCTTCCGCTGGAGGCGCGACGCATCGCCTTGCCGCTGCTACAAGCGGGGCATTCCAGCTTCGGGCTACGCCTACCCCCTACAGCCTGCCCTCGCATGTCGCGCTATGCTGTATCCATCGCTGGCCATGCGTCGTCATCATGTCCTTCGTCGTCGCCTCTCGTTTCAATGGCCCGCCGCAATCCGGCAACGGCGGCTATGTCGCTGGACTGATCGCCTCTGCGATCGGTGAAACAGTCGCCGTGCGCTTGCACTGCCCGGTCCCGCTCGAACGCGAGCTCACGTTGGGACCACGACTCGACGACAAGTGGGAAGTTCATTCAGGCGAGCGCTTGATTGCCACGGCGCGACCGACGGTCGTCGATGTCGAGACGCCAGCGCCACCGACCTACGCGCAAGCACTCGAGGCATCGAAGCGCTACCCGGGCCACGAGCATCACGAGCTTCCGACTTGCTTCGTCTGCGGGCCTGCGCGCGGCCATCGCGACGGGTTACGAATCTTTCCAGGCCCCGTCGACGGCACGTCGATCTACGCGGCACCGTGGATACCCGACGACACGCTGGACAACGGATCGCACAAGGCGCGACCTGAGTTCGTTTGGGCCGCGCTCGACTGTCCCGGTTATTTCGCGAGCGCATATCCGACCCTCGCCTTGCTGGGCGAGCTCGCAGTGCACATCGACCGGTTGGTTCACATCGACGAAGCCTGCGTCATCGTCGCCTGGGCCATCGGTCACGAAGGTCGCAAATACCGTGCGGGCACCGCACTTTTTGACGAAGACGGCGAGCGCTGCGCAGTGGGCGTCGCGACGTGGATTACGCTCGCCTGACGGGCAAGCTGGAAGTCAATCAAGCCACCCTTCGCGCTGAACCTTCGAGCTGTTACTCGACCGCCTCGAGCACGAAGTCGTATTCGTGCTGATCCGAAAAGGGCACGAGGTAGAACATCCAGCCCTTTTCCTTGAAGAAGCCGATCACCCGAAGATTGCCCTGCGGATCCTTGAAGAAGCGCGTACCTGCAAACTGCTTGGCGCGTCCCGGCAACATCGGGGCATCGACGAGCGGAACGGGTTCTTGGAACGACAGCACGCCGTGCCTGAACTTGCTTCCCGGTACGTCCTGGAGGCGAACCTCTCGTCGCACGACGCGCCCGAACGTATCCGTGTACTGCGCTTCGAATCGATCTTTGCCCCGCTGCTCGATTCTCAAGATCGTGTGACGCGCGATCTCGCTCCAGTCCACCAGCGGATTCGGAAAGTTCTCCGGCCGCGCACGCGGGATACCCTCGAACCGATACGTACCCGACAGATCATCGGCAGCCGCCGTGCGCGCACTCGAACCGCAACTGGCGAGCACGAAAGCGACGATGCACAGGAAACAGGACGCGAACCGCACAGCACTCTCCGCACGAGAACATTTCGGCTCGCGGAAAGATTACGCCCGCGCTTCCCTGTGCTCGCCATTACGATGCGTCGTTGATCGCGAAAGACGCTCGATTCGTCGAATTTCTCACTCCGCGCAACCTCAGAAGTCCTGCGCCGAGTACAAGTCCAAATTGCTCCCGTGTAACCTAGCTCCAACTCATCCTGCTGATGGTGGCGCCACTCTCGCGGTGACTTCTTCGACAGGTTCGATCCGATGTTTGGCGCAGAAGGCGCGCTGGCCGCCGCCAGGCGCCATCGCGCTTATGAACCATGTTTACTTCATGAACTTGCCGGCCATCCCGACGATGTCGTCGAGCGGATTGCCGTCGCCATTGAGATCGAGCAACGAGCCGAGACCGCCGGTCGAGCCGCCTCCTTGTCCGAGGGCGCGACCGAGCAGACTGCCGAGCCCGCTGCTTGCAGGCGCGGCTGCACCGGCCGATCCGCGCTGTTTGCTCAGATAACCGGCCGCGAGCATCGCGATCATCGGCAGCATCTTCTTGAGAATGGACGGATCCAGTCCCGTCTTGCCTGCGGCGTTCTGCGCGACCGCCCGGCTCACGTCCTTGGAGCCGAAGATTTGACCAAGCACATCGTTGCCGCGATTCAGATTCGCGGGCTGACCGCTCAAGAGGTCGGTTAGCATTCCTTCGCCGCCTAGCTGGCCGAGCATTCCGGCGAGACCTTCCACGCCTCCTGGCTGCGATTGTGCTTGTTTCTTGAAGCCACCCAAGACCGCCGGCAGCAGCGCCGCCGCACCCGTGGCCGCATCTCGCTCGCTGATGCCGAGCTGTTGCGCGATCGCGCTCGTACCGCCGATTTGATTCAAGAGATCGTTGATTTGCATGATGCCTCCGACACGATCGCGATGCTGCGACGCGACTCAATGACACTGAACGTCTGTAAGGTTCGTCGGTTCGAAGGTGGGAGGAAATTGGAGGATGTACGGAGGGCCGAGGGGTCGCTAGTCCGTAGGCTCTAGGCTGTAGCCAAATGCGCGCGTTGCGCGCATTCACTCACTGCCTGCAGAGCCTACAGCCGCGGAGAGACTCCCCGACGCTAAGCGCCGCCCTCCATACCGGAGCAAGAACCTCCGTCTCGCCACGATGCAGCCTTCTCGAGGGTGGTTCCAGCTAAGTCCTCGACGCGCCGCATCCTTCCGCCGCATCCTCCTTCGTCACCTTGCGAATCACGAACACGTGCGTGGCGTCGTAGATCGGCTTGACGCCTTGCGCAACGAAAGCGAACGATGGGCCTCTGACCGGGATCACCGTCAGCGTCTGAGCGATGGGTTCGACGCCCTCGAGCTTGCCTCCCAACGGTAAGCTTTCGATCGGCTGCGGCAGAAAAATAATCTGGCCCTTCTCCTCGAGCCTGATCGGCTGGTCGAGCGGTTCTGCGAAGGCGATGCAGAAGAGCGCGGTGACCATTCCCATGTTCGCGACGGCCACCGACGCCTCACGCCGATCCGGCGACGTCGTGACGGTAATCTCACCCGCAAGCGGTACGAAAGTCACTGCATGCGCAGCTCCCGTCGTAAGCGCGGTGAGAGCAATGAGCAAGAATCTGGCGAACATGAAGCAACGGCCCTTCGGCAGCTAGCCTTCGACCCTGCGAGTCTACGGCAGAAACGCGCTCCTGCGCCTCTCATTTAACCGCCGCTCGTCCGTCGCCAAATATTCACCCGTTGCCGTAGTCCGTAGCCCTATGCTCGCGGCGGCGATGGCGCCGTCATGGCTTGTACCGCGATCGCCGCGGCCGCAGCGCGAGTTTCCACCCCGAGCTTTACGTAGATGTGTTCGAGGTGTTTGTTGACCGTACGCGGGCTCATGCCCAGGATCTCGGCGATGTCGCGGTTCGTCTTGCCGGCCGCCACCCAGCTCAGCACCTCCGCCTCGCGCGCGGTGAGATTGTGCTTTTCCAGCAGCTTGCGCGCGGACGCCTCGATACGCTGCTCGTCGATCAGCAGCAAGTACTCGTGGCTCGAAATCTCGCCTGCGTAGTGCATGTTCAGCCGTCCGTGCGGCTGCGTCACGCAAAAATGCGTGTGCGCATCGCGCGCCGGCGTTCTTCCGGTGGCAAGCCCCTGGAGCCACGCCCGTAAACGGCACCAGTGATAGCCGTTCGTGTCCTCGCCGAGATACGTGTGCAGCCATTCGCGCACGTGCGGCGTCTGCCAAGTGATATTGCCGTCGATATCCATCGTGAGACCTGCCTTGCCGCACGCCTCGATGGAGCGGTGCGCTTTCATCAATGTGTGCGAACGCCGAATGTGCGTGGCGATGCGTGCCAGCGCTTCTTCCTGCCGCACCGGTTTCGTCACGTAATCGACCGCGCCGACCTCGAACGCACGCACCACGTGCTCGCACTCCGTCAGTCCGGTCATGAAGATCACAGGCGTGTCGCGCGCGGTCGGATGCACCTTGATCTGCCGGCACGTATCGAAGCCGTCCATGCCTGGCATGACGGCATCGAGCAGAATGATGTCCGGCGTCAACAGGTTGAGGCGCTCGAGCGCCGCCTGACCATCGAGCGCAACGAGCACCATGTAGCCGGCTTCATCCAGCGCATCGGAGAGATACGCCAGATTGGCCGGCGTGTCGTCCACGATCAGCACGACAGGTCGCTCACGCCTCGGTGTTGCAAGACTGGGGGCGATCGGATTGCTGATGAGCTCGTTCACGGTGGATGCTCTCCTCGACAAGCGCGACGATCTCCGCCGTACGGAACTGCTTGATCAGCTCGCGCACGCGTTCGGTGAAGTCGCGATATATGGGGTCGGCCGCGCCGATGCGCTCGATTTCCTCGTTCACGCCTTTGACGTAGCCGAGCCGCGCATGCTCGCGCAGCGCCAGCAAACGATCCGTCGGTGGCACCGCCGGCCACTCCGGCTCCCGTTCGCCTGCCGGCGGCGCTTTGTGCCCTATCCATTCGAGCGCAAGTTGAATCTGCAGCTGCTCGAGCAGCGTCCGCAAGTGCACCGGCTTCGTCACGAAGGCATTGCAGCCGCACGCCAGCGCCCGCTCGCGATCCGCGTCGAACACGTTGGCCGAGACGGCAATGATCGGTCCGTCCCAGCACAGCTCTTCCCGCGCCTGCCGACACACCTCGAACCCATTCATACCCGGCATGAAAAGATCCAGAAGCAGCGCATCCGGCGCACCTTCGGCTAGCTTCTCGAGACACTCCTCGCCGGACGAGGCCTCCTCGATGACGAATCCCAATGGCTGCAACATGCTGCGAATGACGGCGCGCTGCTCGGGCTGATCGTCGAGCAATAGCAGGCGGCGCCTGGCGCCGCGATAGCCCGTGACCTCTTCGAGGGTCGAGTCGATACGCGTCCCGCGCAGCTCCGGTAGGAACAAACGCAGGATGAACGTGCTGCCCTTGCCGAGCTCGCTTTCGACCTTGAGCTCGCCGCCCATGCGCTCGGTGATCATGCGACTGATCGTGAGCCCAAGACCCGTGCTGTCGTCCGCGTTCCGCGTGCTCTGGGCGCGCTGAAACGGCTGAAAGATGCGCTCGATGTCCGCCGGTGCGATGCCCGGCCCCGTATCGATCACATGAAAGCGCGCGATATCGCCCGAGTAGTGGATCTTGAGCTCCACTCCGCCCTTAGCGGTGAACTTGACGGCATTGCCGATCAAGTTGATGAGAATCTGCCGCACGCGCTGCTGATCCATGCGCACCACGCGAGGCAACCGATCGGGCAGTCCGACGCGGAAGTAAATGCCCTTGCGGTCCGCCGCCACCCGAAACATGTTGACGATCTGCGTGAGGAACTCCGCGAAGTTGGTGGGCGTGGGCCTCAGCTTGAACTGCGACGCCTCGATGCGCGCCACATCGAGCGTCTCTTCGATGAGTGCCAGCAGATGCTCGCCGCTCTGGCGGATCGTGTCGATCGCGTCGCGCCGATGAGCCGGAATGGTCGGGTCCTTCTGCAGGATCTGCGCATAGCCGATGATGCTGTTGAGCGGCGTGCGCAGCTCGTGACTCATGCTCGCGATGAAGCGGCTCTTGGCGCGATTCGCATTCTCTGCCGCCTCCTTGGCCTTCTGAAGCGCGGCGTCGGTCTTGCGATGCTCCTCGATCTCCTGCTGCAAGAGCATCGTCTGGCGGTTCGATTCCTCCTCGGCCACCGCACGGCTCTCTCGCGTGAGCACGAGCCACCAGGCCGCCACGCCGCAGACGACGAGCGATGCCGCCCAGATCATCGACACCGTGTTCAACAAGAGATCGGCCGGATCGACCGGCGCCAAGCGCAGCGATACGAGCTGTTGGTGATAGACGAGCCAGATGAGCGCACTGACGCCGCCGAACACGAAGGCGAAGTACAGGGCAAAGCGCTGCAGGCGCGCCAATGCGTTTGGCGAAATGCCCTTGAGCCAGGGCAGCCAGCGTTCGAGCACCGAGCGCGCCGCTGCGCCCGGCCGCGCGCTCGCACGCTTGCACATGTCGTGGCAGCGCGCATCCAACGTACAGCAGAGCGAGCAGATCGTCCCCGCATAGGCTGGACACAACGCCATGTCTTCCTGCTCGAACTTCGTGCCGCAGATGCAGCAATGCGACGACAGCTCCTCGGGGCGAGGCCGAGCACGCGCAATGTAGTACCGCCCGCCCGTCGCCCAGGCAATGGCCGGTGCTAGCACCATCGCGGTCACGAGCGCCACGAACGGCGCGAACGCATGCATCAGCTCCCCGAACGCGCCGGTGTAAGCGACGATCGACAACACCGACGCAACGAGCGTCGCGCCCACCCCGACCGGGTTGACGTTGTAGAGATAGGCACGTTTGAACTCGATGAACGGCGGGCTCAGCTTGAGCGGCTTGTTGATCGTGAGGTCTGCGACGAGCGCCCCGACCCAGGCGATCGCCACGCATGAATACAGGCCCAACACCTGTTCGAGCGCCCCGAACACACCGAGCTCCATGAGCAGGAGCGCGATGGCGACATTGAACACGAGCCAGACGACTCGCCCAGGATGGCTGTGCGTCAGGCGCGAGAAGAAGTTCGACCATGCGAGCGAGCCTGCATAGGCGTTCATGACGTTGATCTTCGTCTGCGAGAGGATCACGAAGATCGTCGTTGCCGCGAGCGCCCAGCGCGGATCGTCGAAGACATAGCCCCATGCCGTCAGATACATCTGCGTCGGCTGCTCGGCGCGCTCTACCGGCACGAGATGCTGCAAGCACAGGAACGCGAGAAACGCCCCGGCCAACTGCTTGAGCACGCCCGGCACGATCCAGCCAGGACCTGCGATCAAGAGCGCCGCCCACCACTTGCGGCGGTTCTGCGGAGTCTTCTCGGGCAAGAAGCGCAGAAAGTCGACTTGCTCGCCGATCTGCCCGATGAGCGAGAACGACACCGTTGCCGCCATGCCGAAGGACAGCAGGCTGAACTCCGTGCTGCCGGCCGTGTAGCCCGCGAAAGACCGCCACTCGTGCGCCAGATCTGGCTTCTTGGCGAGGATGAAGATGAACGGCACGATCATCATCACGAGCCACGGCAACGTCGTCCACCGCTGCAGCCGACTGATGAGCGTGATGCCGTGCATGACGAGCGGAATGATGAGCACCGAGCTCAGCAAGTAACCGAGCGCGAGCGGGATGCCGAAGTACAGCTCGAATACGAGCGCCATGATCGCCGCCTCGAGCGCAAAGAAAATGAAGGTGAACGAGGCGTAGATGAGCGAGGTGATCGTCGAGCCGATGTAGCCGAAGCCGGCACCACGCGCCAGCAGATCCATGTCGATGTTGTGCTTGGCCGCGTAGTAGCAGATCGGCAAGCCGGTCGCGAAGATGATGAGGCCCACCGCGAGGATCGCCCACAGCGCATTGGTAAAACCGTGCTCCACCATGAGCGTGCCGCCGATCGCTTCGAGCGCGAGAAACGAAACTGCGCCGAATGCGGTCTCGCCGACGTGTCGCTCCGAGAGCTTGCGAAACGAGCGCGGCGCGAAGCGCAGCGCATAGTCCTCGAGCGTCTCGGTCGCCACCCACGTGTTGTACTCGCGCCGGATGCGCACGATGCGTTGTGTGGCGCTTACGCTCACGTCCACTCCATTGTCCCGCTACATCAATGAGCGCCCATGTAAGAGCAACCATCGTGCCAGGCTGACGAGAAGCGTCCGCTCAGGCTACAGGCTGTGGGCTATAGGCCGTAGCTGAACCGTTAGCGCACCTCTGCGCCTCCAATTCACCCTCCAACCTGCGCGCAGCGACACAATGTCGCTGCTGGCGCGCTCCCTACGGCCGCCCATCGACTCGTGACTCGCGCGCCCTCGCGCTCCGCTCCGGTGCAAGCGCCATTCTCTGGCGCTCGAACGTGCGCCGAAATGACGCACTCAACCGACTTCGACTCGCTCGACGAGAAACGCAAGACCTCTCGCATACGGCAATCAACGTACGTGCGCACGCATACGCTCATCGACTTATCGCTGCGCTGCGCGCGCATCGCGTACACCTTCGCTCGCACGAGCTCGGTCAGCTCGAGCGATGAGCAAGAGCGATCGAGCACTCATTTCAGCAAGCGCATTACGGAGCCACACCATGATCGGCGAGATACAGCGGTTCACACGAGCCAAAGGGAAGAGCCTGGCCGTCGGCGCCTTGGCCCTTCTCGCTGCGGCCCAAGCCTTGGCATCGAATCCACCGACCTCGCAGGTGAATACGACCGGCTTGAGAGTCACCGACACCGAGGTCTACGTCGGACAGCTTCACTCGGCCACGGGCACGATGGCGATCAGCGAGACGGGCTCGATTCAAGCCGAGCAGCTCGCGATCGAGCAGATCAACGCGTCGGGCGGCGTGCTCGGCCGTCAGATCAAGATCATCCAGGAAGACGGCGCGAGCGATTGGCCCACGTTTGCGGAGAAGGCGAAGAAGCTACTCGTGAACGACCGCGTCGCGGCCGTGTTCGGCTGCTGGACGTCGGCATCGCGCAAAGCCGTGCTGCCCATCTTCGAGAAAGAGAACGGCCTGCTCTACTACCCGACCTTCTACGAGGGATTGGAGCAGTCGAAGAACGTCATCTACACCGGTCAGGAAGCCACGCAGCAGATCATCGCGGGCCTCGACTGGATCGCCAAGGAAAAGGGCGCCAAGACGTTCTACCTGGTCGGCTCGGATTACATCTGGCCGCGCACCTCCAACAAGATCGCTCGCAAGCACATCGAGAACGTGCTCAAGGGCACGGTGGTCGGCGAGGAGTACTACCCGCTCGGTCACACGCAATTCGGCTCGCTGATCAACAAGATCAAGCTCAAGAAGCCGGACGTCATCTACTCGATCGTCGTCGGCGGCTCCAACGTCGCTTGGTGGAAGCAGCTCAAGGCAGCCGGCATCACCGCCGACAAGCAGACGATTCTCACGATCTCCGTGACCGAGGACGAAGTGCTCGGTATCGGCGGCGAGAACGTCGAAGGCTTCTACTCCGCGATGAAGTACTTCCAGTCGCTCGATAACGAGAACAACAAGAAGTTCGTCGCGGCGTTCAAGGCGAAGTATGGCCCGAACGCCGTCATCGGCGACGTCACGCAGGCTGCGTATCTCGGTCCGTGGCTCTGGAAAGCCGCCGTCGAGAAAGCCGGCAGCTTCGACGTCGACAAAGTCGTGGCCGCTTCGCCCGGCATCGAGCTCACCACCGCGCCGGAAGGCTACGTGAAGATTCACCCGAACCACCATCTGTGGAGCAAGACGCGCATCGGCGTCTGGCAGCGCAACGGCCAAGCAAAGGTGATCTTCGAATCGGATCTGATCGAGCCCGACCCGTTCCCGAAGGGCTACCAGTAACCCGTGGCACGCGGCTCCCTCGCGGCGCACGCCGGCGCGGGGGAGCCGCCCGAAGCGCACCACGCACTACGGCACGAGGCGCACACGATGGAAGGCATCAGCATTTCAGAGTTCGGCTCCATCCTGATGATGCAGGGCTTCAACGGCTTGAGCGTATTCAGCGTGCTGCTGCTCATGGCGCTCGGCCTGGCGATCATCTTCGGCCAGATGGGCGTCATCAACATGGCGCACGGCGAGTTCCTCACGATCGGCGCCTACACGACTTTCGTGTTCTCCTACCTGACGCAGACGTATTTCCCGTCGCTGATGTCGACGTACTTCCTGTTCGCGATCGTCGGCGCGTTCATCTTCGCCGGGCTCGTCGGCCTGCTCGTGGAATGGTTGCTGATTCGGCACCTCTACAAGCGACCGCTCGATTCGCTGCTCGCCACGTGGGGCTTGAGCCTCATCATGCAGCAGATCTTCCGTTCCACATTCGGCGCCAAGGAGGTAAGCGCCACTCTGCCCGATTGGCTCATGGGCTCGTGGCAGCCGACCGACACGATCGACATTCCGCTCAACGGCTTGTTCGTCATGGGCCTGACCATCGTGCTCACCTGCCTCGTCGGCCTGTTCATGTATCGCTCGCGCTTGGGACTGAAGATGCGCGCCACGACGCAGAACCGCGTCATGGCCGGCGCGGTCGGCATCAACACCGCCATGGTCGATCGCATGACGTTCGTGCTCGGCTGCGGCATCGCGGGCGTCGCCGGCGCCGCGTTCACCACGATCGGATCCACCGGCCCCACCTCCGGCTCGCTCTACATCGTCGATGCGTTCCTCACCGTCGTGTTCGGCGGTGCGCAGAGCCTGCTCGGCACGCTCGCGTCGGCTTTCACGATCGCGCAGACGAACTCGACGCTCGAGTTCTTCATGACCGGCTCGATGGCGAAGGTCATCACCCTGCTCAGCATCATCGCGATCCTGATGATGCGCCCCGAGGGTCTGTTCTCCATCAAGGTGCGCAAGTAAATGCCGCTTCACGAGGAAAGACGCATGACGATCTCGAAAGGCATGCAATGGTCGCGAGCGGAGCTGGCCAGTGTGCTCATCCTGGCAGCGGTCATCCTCATCGTCCTGCCGCTCGCGCTCGACATCTTTCGTCTCAATTTGGTCGGCAAGTACCTCACTTACGCCTTCGTCGCGGTCGGTCTCGTGCTCTGCTGGGGCTACGGCGGCATCCTGAGCCTCGGCCAAGGCGTGTTCTTCGGGCTCGGCGGCTACTGCATCGCGATGTTCCTCAAGCTCGAAGCATCCGATCCCGAGAGCACCAAGATTCAATCGACGCCGGGTATCCCCGACTTCATGGACTGGAACCAGCTCACCGAGCTGCCGGCGTTCTGGGTGCCGTTCAAGAGCTTCACCTGGGCATTGATCGCGATGCTGCTCGTGCCGGGCGTGCTCGCCGCAATCGTCGGCTTCGCGATGTTCAAACGCCGTGTCGGCGGCGTGTATTTCGCGATCATCACGCAGGCGATCGCCGCCATCCTCACGATCCTCATCATCGGTCAGCAGGGTTACACGGGCGGCGTCAACGGCATTACCGACTTGAGGACGCTGCACGGCTGGGACATTCGCACCGACTCGGCCAAGTACATCCTCTACTACGTCAATGCGGCGCTCCTCATCGGCGCGGTCATCGGCGTGCGCTACATCCTGAAAAGCAAGCTCGGCAAGCTCCTCATCGCGCTGCGCGACAAGGAAGAGCGCGTGCGCTTCTCCGGCTACGACGTCGCGAGCTTCAAAGTCTTCATGTTCGTGCTCGCCGCCCTGCTCTCGGCGATCGGCGGCGCCATGTTCACGCTGCAAGTCGGCTTCATGTCGCCCTCGTTCGTGGGCATCGTACCGTCGATCGAGATGGTGATCTTCACGGCCGTCGGCGGGCGCATGTCGCTCGTCGGCGCAGTGTACGGATCCCTGCTCGTCAACTGGGCCAAGACATTTTTCTCCGAAAGCTTTCCCGAGCTGTGGCTTCTCTTCATGGGCGGCCTGTTCATCGCCGTCGTCATGTACTTCCCGAACGGACTGGCCGGCATCGTCGATCAGTTCATGAAGAAGCGCGCCGCTGCAAGAGCAGCCGCGCCGACGCCGCCGCTCGTCACCGAGCCAGTCGCGCCCGCAGTAGGCGCGCTCTCGCCTGCCGACGCGACTGCCTCACCCGCTCCGCAACCGCTTGCAGATCAGCAGGTGCGCGCATGAGTGCCTACTTCCTCGAAATCGAAGACCTGACCGTATCGTTCGGCGGCTTCAAGGCGATCGACGGCCTCAATCTCTACGTCGATCGCGACGAGCTGCGCGTCGTCATCGGACCGAACGGCGCCGGCAAGACGACGCTGCTCGATCTGATCTGCGGCCGCACTAAAGCCACGGCCGGCAGCATCCGGTTCAAGGCAAAGGAGCTGACGTCGCTGCCCGAGCACAAGATCGTACGCTTCGGTGTCGGCCGCAAATTCCAGAATCCCTCGATCTACGAGAACCTCACCGTCTTCGAGAATCTCGAAATCTCCTTTCCGCGCGGCCGCGGCGTTCTCGGCGCGCTGTTCTTCCGCCGCACGCAGGACGTGATCGACCGCGTCCACGAGGTCGCGCGCGAGATCTTCCTCGAAGACCGCCTCGATGAGCCCGCGGAGCTCTTGAGCCACGGTCAGAAGCAATGGCTCGAGATCGGCATGCTGCTCATGCAGGACCCTGAGCTCTTGATGCTCGATGAGCCCGTCGCCGGGATGAGCGTCGCAGAGCGCAAGAAAACCGCCGAGCTGCTCAAGCGGATCTGCCGCAACCGCTCCGTCATCGTCATCGAGCACGACATGGAGTTCGTCAAGAGCATCGCCGACAAGGTGACGGTGATGCACCAAGGGAAGGTCCTCGCCGAAGGGCCGATGGACAAGGTGCAAGCCGATCCCCGCGTCATCGAGGTCTATCTCGGTCACTGAGGTGCTGCATGTTCAACGTCTCGAATCTCAGCGTCAGCTACGGCCAAAGCGAAGTGATCCACGGGATCGACTTCAGCGTGCGCGACAACGAGATCCTCGCGATCATGGGTCGCAACGGCATGGGCAAAACCACGCTGTTCAAGTCCCTCATCGGGATCCTGCCCTGCAAACCCGGCGCATCGATCAAGCTGCACGACACAGAGCTATCTCAGCTTCCCAGCCACAAGCGCGTCGCGCACGGTCTTGCGTTCGTACCGCAAGGGCGCATGATCTTTCCGACGCTCTCGGTGCTCGACAACATCCGCACCGGCTTGCGCACGCGCGACGGCACGATTCCGGAAGAGATCTTCGCGCTCTTTCCGGTGCTTTTCGACATGCGCCATCGCAAGGGCGGCAACCTCTCCGGCGGTCAGCAGCAGCAGCTCGCCATCGCCCGCGCGCTCGTCACGAATCCGAAAGTGCTCCTGCTCGATGAGCCGACCGAAGGTATTCAGCCTTCGATCATCAAGGACCTTGCGCGCGTCCTCAAAGAGATTCGCAAGATGCGCAATCTCGCCATCGTCGTCTCCGAGCAGGTCCTGAGCTTTGCGCTCGACATCGCCGATCGGCTGCTCGTCGTCGAGAAGGGACGCATCGTCGATGAGATGGAGCGCGAGCAAGCGGATATGCACAAGCTCGGTGCCTACCTTTCCGTTTGAGCTCCCACGCAATCGCGAGCCCACAAGGAGATCGTCATGCCAAAGACCATCGTCAAAATCGATCTATCGAAGTCGCCTTACGAGAACCCCATGGTGCACAACCGCTGGCACCCGGACATCCCGATGGTGGCCTGGGTCAAGCCGGGCGATGACTTCATCATCGAGACGTACGATTGGACCGGCGGCTTCATCAAGAACAACGACTCTGCGGACGATGTTCGCGATATCGATCTGTCGATCGTGCACTTCCTGAGCGGACCGGTGGGCGTCGAAGGCGCCGAGCCCGGCGACCTGCTCGTCGTGGACCTGCTCGACGTCGGCCCGCTACCGGACAGCCTGTGGGGCTTCAACGGCTTCTTCTCCAAGAAGAACGGCGGCGGCTTTCTCACCGATCACTTCCCGCAAGCGCAGAAGTCGATCTGGGACATCGAAGGCATGTTCACGAAGTCGCGCCATGTGCCGGGCGTGCGCTTTGCGGGATTGATTCATCCGGGCCTCATCGGCTGCTTGCCGAACAAGGAACTGCTCGAGACCTGGAACAAGCGCGAACGCGAGCTCATCGCCACGAATCCGACGCGCGTGCCGCCCCTGGCCAATCCGCCGTATCCCGACACGGCGCATATGGGGCAGCTCACAGGCAGCGCGAAGGCCGCCGCAGCGGCCGAAGCCGCACGCACGGTGCCGCCGCGCGAGCATGGCGGCAACTGCGACATCAAGGATCTCTCGCGCGGCTCGCGCATCTACTTCCCCGTGTACGTGAAGGGCGGCGGTCTCTCCATGGGCGACCTGCACTTCAGCCAAGGCGACGGCGAGATCACGTTCTGCGGCGCCATCGAAATGGCTGGCTGGCTGCACCTCAAGGTCGATCTGATCAAGGACGGCGTCGCCAAGTACGGCATCAAGAATCCGATCTTCCGCCCGAGCCCGGTCACGCCGACGTATCGCGATTACCTGATCTTCGAAGGCATTTCCGTCGACGAAGCCGGCAAGCAATATTATCTCGACGTACACATCGCCTATCGCCAGGCATGCCTGAACGCGATCGAGTACCTCACCAAGTTCGGATACTCGCGCGCGCAAGCGTACGCGATCCTTGGCACGGCGCCGGTGCAAGGCCACATCAGCGGCGTCGTGGACATCCCCAATGCGTGCGCCACGCTCTGGCTGCCGAGCGAGATCTTCGAGTTCGACGTCATGCCGAACGCGGCCGGACCGGTCAAACACATCAAAGGCGGCGTCGATGTACCCATCTCGCCCGATCGGTGATGCCATGCCCACCTACGAATACGAATGTGCACGCCACGGTGTGTTCGACGCCGTACGCCCGATGAAAGAGTCGAGCCTGCCGCAGTCGTGTCCCGACTGCGGCACGCTCTCGCCACGCGTCGTCGCCACCGCAGTCGCCTTCGCCGGCATGCCGAGCGCCTTGCGCACCGCTCATGCAATCAACGAACGCAGCGCACACGAACCGAAGACCTCTGCTTCGCTCAGTCACAAGCCCGGCTGCTCCTGCTGTTCGTCGACGCGCAAGCGCTCCTCGGCGCTCACCTTGCCTGATGGGAGCAAGACGTTGGTGGGAAAAAGGCCGTGGATGGTTGGTCACTGAGAGGAGGAGGACGCGTTGCGTCAAGGAGGCCACTTCGTGGCAGGGAGGATGCTGAGCGTCAAGGAGGACGCTCTGCGTCAGGGACACCACGTCGCCGCAAGAAAGACTTGCGACGGGTGAACGCTCCGCGTCGTGAAGCCTGCGCGAATGCAACCTCCCCACATCCATAACTACCTCGCTCAGCCCCGCACGCCTTTGCCCTGACGCGACAGCTTCCTCCCTGCTGCGAGCAGCCCCTTGATGCACCCGCATCCTCCCCGATGCAAGGGCATCCTCCTTTGTAGCGACCCACGACCACTTGCCGTTGCCCCCGCAACATGGTAGGCATGTTCATCTACAAGGACGGCGCCTCGAGCGCGCAGATCGAGGGAGGACGACGACAGTGGACGAACGCTCGTTCATCAGCCGAGTCGAATCGGCAAGCGTAGAGGACTTCGCAAGGATTCTGGCCAGACCTTCATTGGAAGAAGAACGGGCCTTGCGCGCGTATTTCGGGGACGAGCGCTACAGCCGTATGCATGCGACGGCGTTGCGGCGCTTGGCGCGGCGCGGAGCGCGCGCACCCAAAGGCAATGTCGTCGTCATCCACGGCATCATGGGCGGCGAGCTCACCGCGCACAAAGGCGGTTCGGCCGATCTCATCTGGGTCAAGGTGCTCGCGCTCATCGGCGGCAAGATCAAGCGCTTGCGCCTGAGCGAAGACGGTCGTTCGGAAGCCGATCCGCAATATCAAGTGCAAGCTTCCGGCATCCTGAAACGCTCGTACGGAGAGATCCTGCTCGAGCTCGCCGACGAATGGAACGTGCGGGCGTTCTGGTACGACTGGCGCAAGGACCTGACGCTCGCCGCCGCCGATCTCGAGGCAAAGATTCGGCTGTGGTTCGGACCGGATGCACACGTGCATCTGGTCGCGCATTCGATGGGCGGCTTGGTGGCGCGCACGTTCATTCGCGACTATCCGGCACGCTGGGACAAGATGGCGAGCAAGGATCTTGCCGAAGGCGGCCGCCTCGTGATGCTCGGCACGCCGAATCACGGCTCGTTTGCCATTCCTCAAGTGATCACCGGCTTGGAAGGCATGGTGCGCAAGCTCGCGCTGCTCGACTTGCGGCACGGGCTCGACGATCTGCTGCCCGTCCTCAATACCTTCGTCGGCTCGTATCAAATGCTGCCCTCGCCGCTCGTCATGCCCGAGGTCGAATGGCTTTACCAGGCATCGTCCTATGCGCCTATCGTCGTGCCGCAGACGCATCTCGACAACGCGCTGCGCCATCACGAGTCGCTCGTCGACGTCGTCGATCCCGAGCGCATGATCTATGTCGCGGGCTACGATCAGCCGACCTTCTCCGGCTTGAAGAAAAAGCAGCCGGGCGCCAAGGACGCATACATCGTCACGCTCGATGGCGACGGCCGCGTGCCGCATGCTCTCGGTTTTCTCAAGAAAGTCCCGACGTACTTCGTCAAGGAAGGCCACGGCGATCTACCCGCCAACGACGTCGTCATCGCGGCGACGTCCGAGCTGCTGCGCAAAGGCACAACGCAATTGCTGCCGACCGAAAAGCCCGCGACACGCGCGGTGCCGCAGCGCGAGCTCAAGGAAGAGATTTGGCAGACGCAAGAGGCCGAGCTCGACCGTGTGCGCGCGTTGACCGAGACCACGCGCGCACGAGCGCAAGTCGCCGAAGCAGCGCAGCAGATCGATCCGAGCGAGCGCGAGCTGGAAGAGTTGCTCACTCGCGGCCTGCTCCCAAGCGAAGCGGGGCGCAAGGTCGCGCGTCGAACGGCGCCGCGCAAACCGCCATCGATCGAGATCGCCGTCGTCGAAGGCAGTATCGCCGACATCGGTACGACGTCCGCAAGGCAACTGCCGATCGATGCCATTGCGGTCGGCCACTACATCGGCGTGCGACCGCAAAACGCCGAACGAGCGCTCGACCTGGCGATCTCCTCCGCACTGCGCGGCAAGGACGCGCGTGAGCCGCTCGATCCGAGCCGCGGCATTCTCTGCGAATATGCCGATCGCGGCATCGTGCGCGGCGAGCTTGGCCAGCCGTTCTTCATGGCAGACCCGCGTGCACCCGAACGCGTCATTGCGCTCGCCGGCATGGGATTGCCTGGCCGCTTCGGTTCGCCCGAGCTCACCGTGCTTGCGCGCGAGCTGTGCTGGTCGCTCGGGCGCATGGGCAAGCGACATCTCGCGACCGTGCTCATCGGCACGGGCGTCGGCAACATGGGCGTCGCAGAGGCCGTGCGCGCCTGGCTGCGCGGCATCGCTGCTGCGCTGTCGAATGCGGAGCGCGACAGCAAGCATCGCTTGCAACGTGTCACTTTCGTCGAAATTGATCCGCGGCGCCTCATCGAGATCAACAACGCCATTCTCGCTGCGCAGGAAGCGGTCGAAGCGCACCTGCAGGTGAAGTATCAGCCGCTCGATAAGCGCCAGATCGCTCGACTGATCAAGTCGATCGACGCACGGCTCAAGGAAGACGCGCGCCGTCAGCGCGAAGCGTGGCGCAAGAAGGCCCTGCGCGGTCAGGTCGCCGTCGACACGGGTCCGCGGGTGCCGACGCGCATGACGGTCGAGCGCGATCGCGAAGGCTATCGATTCGGCGCGGTCTCGGAGACGGCCTCCGTACCGGAACGCACGACGCGCCTTGACGATGCGCTCGTCAAGGAGGCGAACGACAAGCTCGCGGCAAGCGAAACATGGGAGAGCCAATACGATGCCGGTGTGCTTCTTGGGCGCCTGCTGCTGCCGGCGGATCTCAGAGAGCACCTGCGCGGCGATGCGCCCATCGTCATGACGATGGACTCGGCGACGGCGCGCATTCATTGGGAAATGATCGTTCACGGCGCGCCGTCGCAAGGGGCCGCCACGCGGTCCGCCAAGCAAATGCTCGATGAGTTTCTCGGCACGAGCCGCGGCTTCACCCGCCAGCTGCGCTCGACCTTTGCGCCGCCGCCCGAGCCGCCACCGCCGCCGCAACGGACCTTGCGCGTGTTGATCGTCGCCGATCCGGCCGCGGACGCGCCGTTACCCGGCGCTCAACAAGAAGGCGCCGCGCTCGCCGACCTGTTCCGACGCTTCAATACCATTCATGCGCGCGGCACCGGCAACCGCGTGGAGGTCACCACACTGCTCGGACCGGCGGAGGCCACACGGCTGAACGTACTCGAGCAGCTCATGTCGAACGAGCCGTACGACGTGCTGCACTTCGCGGGGCACTGTGTGTTCGACGCCGCCCAGCCGCGCCGCTCCGGCTGGATCTTCTCGAACGATCAACGGCTCACGGCCGACGAGCTCACCCGAATCGATCGCGTGCCGAGCTTCGTGTTCTCCAACGCATGCGAGTCGGGCATCACGCGCGGCCGCGTCTCACGTTCGCCCGGCCTTGCGCCAGGCTTCGCCGAAGCGTTCTTCGCCAAAGGCGTGTCGAACTTCGTCTGCACGGCATGGCGCATCGACGATCTTGCTGCGAGCGACTTCGCCCTCGTGCTCTATGCGCGACTGCTCGGGCTCGATATCGACCTCGAAGAGCTCGATACGATCCGTCCCGCACAGCCGCTTTATTTATATGAAGCGATGCGCGATGCACGACGTACGATCGCAAGCCGCGAGTACGGCGTGCAGACGTGGGGCGCGTATCAGCATTATGGGAATCCGTATTTCAGGTTCTTTGGAAAAGATGGGCGGTAGACTGGGGGAACTGGAATCAAGAGAATTCTCCGCTTGATGTTTGGCTGATTCCAGCCGTTTTCCCGCTCGCCTCTCGGGTAAGCGAATTTCGCGTACGGATTTCCGCTGTCGAAGCACCACGCGCTTCGGCAGCTCTTCATCTCGCCTCGGAACAACACCCGCCCGGCACGCGTCCCTTTCGCACACATCCACACCGAGCGACCCGAACATGATGAACACGTACTCAAAAGGCGCACTGCTTGCAGTGATGTCGACAGCCCTTGCTGCGCTTGCGCTAGCGCAGGATCCGCCGTCATCCAGCCAGCAGCAGGACGACCCAACGGCGCCGAGCGCGGCATCGAGTCCACACCAACGCGACACGACGCAGCAATCGGCGAGCGAATCGTCACCGACCAACGATGCCGATCCGGCCGCAAGCTCCTCGCCGCATCAGCGGCAGACCACGGGCGTGCGTACCGCGAAGGGCAAGACCGACAAGGAAGCCATGCTAAAGGACTGCATCAGCCAGCAGCAGGCACAGAACACCACGCTGTCTGCCGAAGAGGCGAAGAAGGCGTGCACGCAGCAGATGGAGAGAGTGCATCGATGACGACGGGCTCTAGGCCCTGGGCTCTGGCTATTGGCTAGAAGGGGCCGTTTGAGCCGCTTTCGGCGCGTTCGCGCGCCGAAAGCTTTATCTTACCCTAGGGCTTGGCGCCTACAGCCTCACCGAGCATCATCCACGTCTCCACCACCGTATCCGGATTCAGCGACATGCTCTCGATGCCCTGCTCCACCAGCCAGCGAGCGAGATCGGGGTGATCGGATGGACCTTGTCCGCAAATGCCGATGTACTTGCCGCGCCGTCGGCACGCGTCGATGGCCATCTTGATGAGCGTCTTGACGGCCACGTCGCGCTCGTCGAAGAGCTTCGCCACCATGCCTGAATCACGATCGAGGCCGAGCGTCAGCTGCGTCAGATCGTTCGAGCCGATCGACATGCCGTCGAAGTAGTCGAGGAAGCGTTCGGCGAGCAACGCATTCGACGGCAGCTCGCACATCATGATGACCTTGAGCCCCTGCTCGCCGCGTTCGAGGCCGTTGGCGGCAAGCAGCTCGATGACCTGTTCCGCTTCACGCACGGTGCGCACGAACGGGATCATGATCTGTACGTTGGTGAGCCCCATCTCCTCGCGGACGCGTTTGAGCGCGCGGCATTCGAGCTCGAAGCACGGACGGAACGACTCGTCGATATAACGCGACGCGCCGCGGAAACCGATCATCGGATTCTCTTCGTGCGGCTCATATCGGCTGCCGCCGATCATGTTCGCGTATTCGTTCGACTTGAAATCCGACAGTCGCACGATGACCGGTTCCGGCGCAAAGGCTGCGGCGATGGTCGCAATACCTTCGCTCAGTTTCTCCACGTAGAACGACACCGGATCCGCGTAGCCGCTCATCTGCCGCGCCACCGTCTCCTTGAGATCCTGCGGCAGGTTGTCGTACTCGAGCAGCGCACGCGGATGCACGCCGATCGCGCGATTGATGATGAACTCGAGACGCGCCAGACCCACGCCTCGATTCGGAATGCTCGAGAAGTCGAACGCCCTGTCCGGATTGCCGACGTTCATCATGATCTTGGTCGGAATCGACGGTAACGACTCAAGCTCGATGTTGCGCTCCTCGAACGAGAGGCATCCTGCGTAAATGAATCCCGTGTCGCCTTCTGCGCAAGACACCGTGACGTCGCTGCCGTCTCGGATCGTTTCGGTGGCATCCCCGCAGCCCACCACGGCTGGGATACCCAGCTCGCGCGCGATGATTGCCGCGTGGCACGTGCGTCCGCCGCGGTTCGTCACGATCGCGGCGGCGCGTTTCATAACAGGTTCCCAGTCCGGATCCGTCATGTCGGCAACGAGCACATCGCCCGGACGAACACGCGTCATCTCCCTGATGTCGCGCACGATGCGCGCGCGCCCCGCGCCAATGCGCTGTCCGATCGCGCGCCCCTGCGCGAGCACCTTCGAACGCTCCTTCAACGAGAAGCGCTGGATCGTCTTGCCGCGCCTGCTTTGCACCGTCTCGGGCCGCGCCTGCAGAATGTAGAGCTGACCCGTATCGCCGTCCTTGCCCCACTCGATGTCCATCGGGCAGCCGTAATGCTCCTCGATGATGAGCGCCTGCCGGGCGAGCTCGATCACGTCGGCGTCGCTCAACGAGAAGCGCGCCCTATCCTCATCCGGCACATCGACCGTCTGCGTGCGGCGGCCCGTTGCCGCGTCGGCATAGATCATCTTCGTCGCTTTCGCACCGAGGCGGCGCCGAATGATCGGCAGGCGGCCGGCGCGCAACGCGGGCTTGTAGACATAGAACTCATCCGGATTGACGGCACCTTGCACCACCGTTTCGCCGAGACCGTACGACGCCGTGATGAATACGACGTCACGAAAACCCGAATCGGTATCGAGCGTGAACATCACGCCGCTCGCGCCGACATCCGAGCGAACCATGTGCTGCACGCCCGCGGAGAGTGCGACCTGATCGTGCGCATAGCCCTGATGCACGCGATACGCGATCGCTCGATCGTTGAAGAGCGAGGCAAACACCTCGCGAATGCATTGCAACACGGCCGTGCTGCCACGCACGTTCAGAAACGTTTCCTGTTGCCCGGCGAAAGATGCTTCCGGAAGATCCTCTGCTGTTGCCGACGAGCGCACGGCAACCGCCACTTCCTTCCCTCCGACGCACATGCGGTCATATGCGTCGAGGACTTCGCGCTCGAGCCGCTCCGGGAACGGCGCCTGCATGATCCAGCCGCGAATGCGTGCGCCCACTTCGCTCAGCGCCTCGACATCGTCGACGTCGAGCTCCGCAAGTGCTTTGGAGATGCGCTCGTTGAGTCCGCCTTGCTGCAGAAAATCTCGATACGCTTGCGCGGTCGTCGCGAATCCGTTCGGCACGCTGATACCAAGCCCGGAAAGATGACTGATCATTTCTCCGAGCGACGAGTTCTTACCGCCAACGATATCGACGTCGGCACGGCCGACGCGATCGAATGGCAATGTATACGCTGTCAAGACGAATCCTCATGATCTAATGTTACGAACGGCGTAAAACACGCGACGTGGCTGTCGAGTTCACGCACAATGCAACTTTAGCGCGCGCTTGCAGCTTGCGCACTGGACCGATCCTCACGACAACGCAAGACAATGCAGCGAAGAACGATCTTTTTCGTTTCGGATCAAACCGGCGTGACGGCCGAAACGATGGGACACAGCTTGCTCACGCAGTTCGATGGTGTTGCGTTTCGACAGGTAACGCTACCGTTTATTTCCACTATCGAAAAAGCTGAAGAAGCAGTGCGGCGCATCAATGCGACGTACGAAGCCGAAGGACTGCGCCCGATCGTCTTTAGCACGCTGGTCCAGGAAGAGACGCGCGACATCGTCAGACGCGCGAACGGCTTGTTCCTGGATTTCTTCGCGGCATTCCTGACGCCGCTCGAGCAGGAGCTTGGACTCAAGTCTTCACGTGCGCCCGGACGCGCGCACGGCATGCTCGATCTCGGCGCCTACACGCTGCGCATCGACGCAACGAACTATGCGCTTGCGAATGACGATGGCGCGATCACGCGCGAGTACGATCGAGCGGACATCATTCTGGTCGGCGTCTCGCGTTCAGGGAAAACGCCAACCTGCCTCTACATGGCGCTTCAGTACGGTGTCTTTGCCGCGAATTACCCGCTTGCCGACGAGGAGTTCGAGTCGGGCAAGCTCCCGGCGGTGCTCGATCAGCACCGACACAAGCTCTACGGCCTGACCATCAGCCCAACGCGCCTGCGCGAAATTCGCCAGGAACGGCGCCCGAATACCAAGTATTCCTCCGCCGATCAGGTGGAGTTCGAGGTGCGATCCGCGGAGGCGATGATTCGCCGCTGGAATATTCCTTTTATCGATACGACGACGCGCTCGATCGAGGAGATCGCAAGCCTCATTCTCGACGCGACCGGCGTCGAGCGCCGCCTGCGTCCCTGATTGCCGGCCCCGTGCAGGCCCGCTCGTACCTGACGGCGGCGCGCCCGGCGCGACGCAGCGCGATCGTGTGCATCCCGTATCCGGGGCAGGCACGCTTCGTGGCATCATCGCGGCGGCCTTTTCTGCAACGGAGCACAACATGAACAACTTTCGTCCGATTTGCGGAGCCGTGCTGACAGGCATCGTCGCCGCCATCCTCGGAGGCTGCGGCGGACCGGGGGAGACCCAGAAGAAGGCACCTTTCGCGGATCTGTCGCGCGCGGAGTTCAACCAGCGCGCTGCGGAGCTCTTCTTGCCCCTCTTCTGGCGCGAAGATGTCGACGGCGACGGCAATCTCGACGCCAACGAGCTCGAGATCCTGACCGGCGGCTACCCGCGCGCGGAACGCTCGCTCTGGATCGACGAGTCGGGACGGCTGACCCAGCAGTTTCGAGATGCATACAACTTGATGCGCAAGCCCACGCCTGCGCACCCGGATCCCGCCGAGCAGAAGCGCCGGCAGATCGTGCTCGAAGAGCTTGCGCAAGGACGTCCCACGCTCGTCTTGACGGACCTGACGCAGGTCTCGGAGGGCGAGAAGAACTTCGTTCGCCACATGCTGACCGTGGCCGAGCTGATCGAGCGATTGTATGCACGCCAACGCGGCGTATTCGGGCTGCAGGCCGACATCCCCAGCGACGACCTGGCAAGCCAGGCGCTCTTCTATCGCAATCAGTCGCCGTACTGTGAAGCGCCCAAGACGGAGAACATCGAAGAGTGCAGCGCGCTGCCGAAGAAGCCGCCGCGCGTCGTCGGGCTGTATCCGGCGGAGATTCAGAAGGATGAGAACTTCTGCGCGATGCTCGAAAAGCAGCCGAATGCGAAGGCGCTGATGGATCATTTCAGCGTCATCGAGGTCGATCCGAACAGACCGGACCGGTTCCGTGCCGTGCCGTACAACCAAGCGTACGGGCGCGAGATGGACGCTATCGCACGCGAGCTTGAGCTTGCGGCCCGCGCGCTCGGCGACGACGAAGCGGCGCTCAAGCAGTACCTCACTGCGGCTGCCGGCTCGTTCCGCTCGAACGACTGGGAGCCTGCCAACGAGGCGTGGGTGGCGATGAACGCGCAGAACAGCAAGTGGTATGTCCGCGTCGGCCCGGACGAGGTGTACTACGAGCCGTGCGCCTGGAAGGCGGGCTTCGCGTTGCAGCTCGCCCGCATCAATCCGGATTCGCTCAAGTGGCAGGAGAAGCTCGATCCGCTGAAGCGCGACATGGAGAACCGGCTCGCAGAGATGGCCGGGCCTCCGTACAAGGCGCGCAACGTCCAGTTCAAGATTCCGGACTTCATCGATGTCGTGCTGAACGCGGGCGACATGCGCCCGGCGCACGGCGCGACCATCGGGCAGTCGCTGCCGAACTGGGGCCGCGTCGCGGAAAAGGGCGGGCGTACGACGGCGATGACGAACCTGTACACGGACGTCGACAGCCAGCAATCGCAAGCCGAGCTCATGTCTTCGACCTTCTGCCCGACGACGAATGCGCTTGCGACCACGACGCCGTTCGAAGGGCTCGTGAGCACCGTGTTGCACGAGGCTGCGCACAATCTCGGCCCGTCGCACGAGTATGCCGTCAACGGTCGGCAGGACGACCAGATCTTCGGCGGGCCGCTCGCCTCGACGCTGGAAGAGCTCAAAGCGCAAACCTCGGCGATGTATCTCACGCACTGGCTGGCCGAGCGCGGCATCTTCACCGCAGAAGAGGTGCGCAAGATTCAAGTGCGCAACATCGCGTGGGCGTTCGGGCACATCTCGCGCGGCATGTACACGGCCGACGGCTCACCGCGCAATTACAGTCAGCTCGCCGCCATGCAGGTCGGCTCGCTCCTGAAAGCCGGTGCGCTGACCTGGCATGCCGACCAGACCGCCGCGAACGGCACCGACCAAGGCTGCTTCGACGTGAACTTCGACGCCCTGCCCGCTGCGGTTGAAGCCTTCGAAACGAAGGTGCTGCAGATCAAGGCACGTGGCGATCGCAAGGGCGCCGAGCAGCTCAAGGCCGAGTTCGTCGACGCGCAAGACGATTTCGCGAAGCTCAAGGAGACGATCGCGGAACGCTGGCTGCGCGCGCCGCGGGCGAGCTTCGTGTATTCGATCAAGATGTAACGGGGCTCTGGGCCCTAGGGCCTGGCCCCTGGACACTGAGCCAGAAAAACTTTCGGCGCGCCTTTGCGCGCCGAAAGCTTTCTTTTTCCTCCGGCCCCTAGCCTCGAGCCTCCAGCCTCTCGGTCAGCTCACGCTGATACTGTTCGAGCGCCGCACTCACCTCGACCGGATACGGCTGCTGCGGCGGTTCGAGCGTGCGCAGCGCGGCGGGGAGTCGTTCGATCTCTGCGCGCGTGTAATCGCGCATCTGTTCGAGCGTGCGCCGCGTCGCCTCGATGCGTTTGCCGTCGCGCATCACGGATTCGAGCAACGGGCGGCCGTCGAGTCGTTCGCCGGCACGAGCAATCACGTCGCGCACCGCAACTCCATTCTCATCGATGCGGTAGAGCTGCTTTGCCCCGGGCAACACCGGTTTGTCGGCGGCGAGCTTGAGGCGTCCGCGGCCGTCGTACTCGGCAAGTTTGTAGACGATGTCGAGGTCGGGCTTGTCTGCCGACACGCCCATGCTGGTGCCGACACCGAATGCGTCGATGGGCGCTTCCCGCACGAGCTTGGCCACCGAGTACTCATCGAGCCCACCGCTCGCGAAGATCTTGACGTGCCTGAGCCCCGCTTCGTCGAGCAGCTTGCGACTCGCACGCGCCAGCTCGACGAGATCGCCCGAATCGAGGCGGATCGCGGCCACCTTGAACGCATCGCCGAGCTCTCGTGCGAGCTCGATCACTCGCCGCACGCCCGTCAAGGTGTCGTAGGTATCGACGAGCAGCGTCGTGTCGGGATACGCCCGCGCGAAGGCACGGAATGCCTCGAGCTCATCGTCATGCGCTTGTACATAGCTGTGCGCCATGGTGCCCGCAACGGGCAAGCCGTACTGCTGACCGGCCAGCACGTTCGACGTCCCCACCACGCCGGCGATGTAGAACGCGCGCGCCGCCTTGAGCGCCGCGTCGATACCGTGCATGCGTCGCGCCCCGAAATCCACGACCGGACGGCCTTGCGCGGCCAGCACCACGCGACTCGCCTTAGAGGCAAGCAATGTTTGCAAATGAATCTGATTCGTCACGTACGTTTCGACGAGCTGCGCTTGCGCGATCGGCGCGCGAATCTCGAGGATCGGCTCGTTCGCAAACAGCGGCGTCCCCTCCGGCACGGCGCGCACCTCGCCCGTGAAACGAAACCCGCGCAAGGAATCGAGCAGCGCCTGCGAGAAGTAACCGAGCGAATCGAGATAGGCGAGATCCGCTTCGGTGACGCGCACGTTCTCGAGGTACTCGAGGACGGTGTCCAACCCGCAGGCGACGAAGAAATTTCGCTGCGGCGGCAAGCGGCGAATGAACACGGTGAAGATCGCCTCCCCGGCCATACCTTCTCGCAGGTACGACTCGAGCATCTTGAGCTCGTAGAGGTCGGTGAACAACGCAGGATGCTTACAGTCCATGGAGCGATCACGACGAGTCGAAGAATGGCGGACAGTGTACCGGAAGGCTGTCGCGGGCGCTGGACCCCCAGGCTCTGGCTAGAGAGCTATTCTTTGATCTTGCGCGAACGCACGCCTTTCTGGGACACACCTTCCTGCCATGCAGCTTCGCAGTCCTTGGCACCGCGCCCGCCACGAGCCTTCTTTGTGCTTCACACCAACGCCCGTATTCTGACCAGAGCCAAGGGCTCAGCGCCCATCTGCAACAGCCTAGAGCCTACAGCCTCCTTGAGGCAGAATCCCCACTCCCAGCCCAAGGTGGTCAGTCATGTTCCGCACCTGGCTTCTTTGTTCGATTGCGTTGGCTTGGTCGAGCGCGAGCATGGCGCAGCAATTCGACGTGCTGCTGTATACGAAGGCAAACGGCTATCGTCATCAGTCGATCGAGGCTGGTGTGGCTGCCATTCAGAAGCTCGGCAAGCAACATCGATTCGACGTCTTCTGGACCGACGATCCGAGCGTGTTCAACGACGAAGCGCTCGCCCGCTTCGAGGTCATCGTCTTTCTCCTGACCAGCGGCGACGTACTGAACGAGGCGCAAAAGGCAGCGATGGAACGTTTCATTCGTTCTGGCCGCGGCTTCGTCGGCATTCACAGCGCCGCCGACACCGAATACGGATGGGACTGGTACACGCGCATGATGGGTCACATGTTCGTGAGCCATCCGGCCGTGCAAACGGCCACGCTTCAAGTGGAAGATGCCAACTTCCCCGGGATGGATCGATTGCCGCCGCGCTTTTCTTTCACGGACGAGTGGTACGAATTCGACGAAGCCCGCTCGCCAAATCTCAAGTACCTGCTCACGATTGATACGTCCACTTACGAACCCACGCCGGAGCGTCGGAACGAAGGCTCACGCCACTCGCCCATGAGCTGGTATCACGAGTACGACGGCGGACGCGCCTTCTATACCACGCTCGGTCACGTCGCGGAGAACTACTCCGACGAAAGGTTTCAGCACCACCTCTACGGCGGCATCTACTGGGCCGCGACGGGACGACGGTAGACTGAACGTGGGAGGCTGGAGGCTGGAGCCAAGAGAAAAGCTGGAGCCAAGAAAAGATTCGGCGCGCAAAGCGCGCCGAAATCTCTGGCCAGGGCCCAGAGCCAAGCGTCCGTGATTACTCGCCTTCTTCCGTTTCGTCAGGCGCAGTATTCCAGTCATTGCTGCTGCGGCTCGATGTGTCGCGCTCCGACACATACGCCGTGTACTCGCTGCGCGTGATCTGACCGTCGCCGTCTGCATCGATCGATGCAAAGGTAGCGCTCAGCGTCGCATCGCTTGCCACTTCGGACTTACTGAGCACACTGTCCTGATTCTGGTCGAGCTGGTCGAACTTGCGGTCCGACATCGAATGATCCTTATCGCCTGCGAATGCACCGGCTGCGAGCGCCGCGCCCGCTACTACGACTAAATATTTGGATGCGGTCATGGGGATCTCCTTCATTCAGGTCCTGAATGCGTCTTATGTTTGGGTATCGACGTGAGCGACACGCTCCTATGGCCAACGCGACTGCACCTCATCGGTTCCTAAAGGAATTGCCGCCAGCGAGCGACATAAGGAAATCGGCATACGATGTTGGTCGTGCCCTACACGCGGCGGTAGGGATTCTGCTTGCGCGCATGTGCTGATCGACGCTCGCGACGTGGGCCGCCGACTGCAAAGATTTGCTTTCACCCCCGCAAATCAGGTCTACAATGTCGGCAATCTCGGTCAACGGTTGACAGGCCAAAGGCCCGTCGGCAGCTCGATGGCATGGGGGTGGCACCTTGCAAGGCCGCAGGATCGCGGCCTTTTTCTTTGTACGGATGCGACAAGCACGGACGGGAGGACGCGGCCCGAAGGACGCTATTGCGTCGGGAAGGCGCTGCCGCGTCCAGGAGACCAAGTCAGGCTGAAACGCCAGGCCGTAGGTTGTAGGCTGTTAGCTCCACCTCCCGCGCCAGCCTGAAGAGCCGCCATGCCCTATACCGAAGCCTTCGCCGCCGCCGAGCCGCCGCGCGAGATGATCGACACACGACCGGGGCCGCTCGTGCTCGAGTTCGGCGCGCCGTGGTGCGGCTACTGTCGAGCCGCGGCACCGCTCATCAAGGAAGCCTTCGCTGCATTCCCCCAAGTCGATCATCTCAGGATCGAAGACGGACCAGGCCGGCCGCTCGGCCGCTCGTTTCGCGTCAAGCTCTGGCCGACGCTGATCTTTCTCGATTCAGGCAAAGAGGTCGCTCGCCTGATCCGCCCCGCGGACGTCGCATCGATTCGTGAAGCCCTGCAACAACTCGCAAGCCCTCGCTAGGCTCGGTGTTGCGCCCCCTTGCCCACGGCTTGCGACGAGCCGACTGCGAACGAGCGCGGTAAGATGGCTTGCGACTCAAGCTGACTTCTTCACATCATGTTCGACCTTCTCGTCATCGGCGCCGGCTCGGGCGGCGTGCGCGCAGCACGCGTGGCGGCCGGACACGGCGCAAGAGTGGCCATCGTCGAAGAGCATCGCATCGGCGGCACCTGCGTCATCCGCGGTTGCGTGCCCAAGAAGCTGCTCGTCTACGGCGCGCACTTCGCCGAGGACCTAGAAGATGCGCAGCGCTTCGGCTGGCACATCGAGGGTGCTCGCTTCGATTGGCCATCCTTGCGCGATAACGTCCTCGCCGAAGTCGAACGCTTGAGCGGCCTCTACACGCAAACGCTCGAATCTCACAAGGTGGAGATCATTCGCGGCCGCGCGCAGCTCATAGGTCCAACCGAAGTCCAAGTCGGCGACCGCGTGCTCAAGGCGAAGACGATCCTGATAGCGACAGGCGCCCGCCCGCACATCCCGGATCGGCCAGGGGCCGAGCACGGCATCACATCGAACGAAGTATTTCACTTGGAGAAGCTGCCCGAGCGTATCGTCATCGCCGGCGGCGGCTATATCGCCAATGAATTCGCCGGAATCTTCAATGAGCTCGGCAGCAGGGTCACGGTAGTCAACCGTTCGGACCGGCTGCTGCGCGGTTACGACGAGCAGATCCGCGACCGCCTGCTACAGATCTCGCTTGCCAAGGGCATCCGCTTCATCTTCAACGCGCCGCTCGATCGCGTCGTGAAGCTCGCCGACGGCTCCTTGCGCATCTATCTGCAGAATCGCGAGACGGTCGAATGCGATGCCCTACTCTTTGCGACCGGACGCGTCCCGAATACCGAGAATCTCGGGCTCGAACAGGCGGGCGTCGAGATCGACCAGAACGGCGCGGTGAAAGTCGACGACATGAATCGCACCACGTGCCCTTCGATCTATGCCGTGGGCGATGTGACCAACCGGATCCAATTGACGCCGGTGGCGATTCGCGAAGGACAAGCGTTTGCAGACACCGTCTTCGGAGGCAAGCCGACCAAAGTCGATTACGAGTGCGTACCCGCCGCCGTATTCAGCCATCCGCCGCTCGCAGGGGTGGGCCTGACCGAAGCGCAAGCCCGCAATCGTTACGGTTCGGTCCGAGTGTACACCTCGGATTTCCGTCCGATGAAGAACGTGCTCGCCAACCGCAACGAGCGTGCGCTCTACAAGCTCATCGTCGACGCCGCCACCGACCGCATCGTCGGCGCTCACATGATCGGCCCCGATGCCCCGGAGATCCTGCAAATAGTTGCCGTCGCAGTGAAAGCCGGCCTGACGAAGGCGCAGTTCGACCAGACTGTCGCGATCCATCCGACGATGGCGGAAGAGCTGGTGTTGATGAGATAAGAGATCTGAGACCGCGCTAGGCGACGGCGGGGAGGACGCTCCGCGAGGGGGGCTTCGTCACGGAGGCCGCTCGCGCGTCAGGGAGCCCTTCGCTTCGTGATGGCAAGGATGCCGTGGTCGGTGGTCTGTAGCCCGTAGCCCGCGCGGCTGATGCCGCGCACAGTTGTCGCGCATCCCTCACCGCAACATGTCGCTTGATGGTGCAGTTCATGCGTCATGAGAGCGCAGCTGCGCGTGCACGGAACTTGCACGACCGATGGGCACGAACACCAAAGCGCGCTCGGCCGTTGATGACGACGGTCGAGCGACCCACGAAGAGGCAACATCATGGCGACATCGCTCGCAGAAGTGCGTTCGCTCGAGGAGGACGACGATCGCACGGCCCTCACCAAAGAAGCAATCAAGCGCTCGTTCCTGGAAAATCTGTTCTATGTGCAGGCGAAATTCCCGGCGCTGGCCACGAAGAACGATTACTACCAGGCGCTGGCCTACGCGGTGCGCGATCGCTTGCTCCGTCGCTGGATCAGCACGGCGGCGCGGTACACGGCGCAAGGCTCCCGAACCGTCGCCTACCTCTCCGCTGAGTTCTTGATGGGTCCGCATCTCGGCAACAACCTCATCAACCTCGGCATCTACGAGGAAGTGCGGCAAGCGATCGGCGAGCTCAATCTCAATCTCGACGAGCTGCTGGCCCAGGAAGACGAGCCCGGCCTCGGCAACGGCGGCCTCGGGCGCTTGGCCGCCTGCTTCATCGATTCGCTGGCGACGGCGGAAATTCCAGCGCTCGGCTACGGTATCCGCTACGAATTCGGCATCTTTCACCAAGAGATCGCCGACGGCTGGCAGGTCGAGAAGACCGACAAGTGGCTGCGCATGGGCAATCCTTGGGAAATCGCGCGGCCGGAATGGGCGGTCGAAGTCAAGTTCGGCGGTTACACCGAGCACTATCGCGACGATCAAGACCGCCTACGTGTGCGATGGGTGCCGCACAAGACCGTCGTCGGCGTGCCGTACGACACCCCGATCCTCGGCTATCGCAACAACACCGCGAACACGCTGCGGCTTTGGAAAGCCGAAGCCCCCGAATCGTTCGATCTCGCAGTCTTCAACCGCGGCGATTACTACGGCGCCGTGCACCAGAAGGTCTCTTCGGAAAACTTGAGCAAGGTGCTCTACCCTAACGACGAGCAGATTCAGGGCAAGGAGCTGCGCCTGGAACAGCAGTACTTCTTCGTGTCCTGCTCGCTGCAGGACATGTTCCGCATCATGCGGGTGCAGAAGATCCCGATCGAGCGTTTCCACGAGAAATTCGCCATTCAGCTCAACGATACGCACCCTGCGATCGCCGTAGCCGAGCTCATGCGCATGCTCGTCGACGAGCACGCGATGCCGTGGGATCAAGCCTGGTCGATCACAACCCAAACGTTTGCCTACACGAACCACACCCTGCTGCCGGAAGCTCTCGAATGCTGGCCGCTTGCGCTATTCCAGAAAGTGCTGCCGCGCCATCTCGAGATCATCTACGAGATCAACGCGCGCTTCCTCGATCTGGTGCGTGTCCGCTTCTTCGGCGATGAGGCACGCATCGCGCGTATGTCGCTCATCGACGAGCGCGGCGAACGTTACGTCCGCATGGCGCACTTGGCCTGCGTCGGCAGCTATGCGATCAACGGCGTGGCGGAGCTGCACTCCGAGCTGGTCAAGAACGAGCTGCTCAAGGACTTCTACGAGCTCTGGCCGGAGCGCTTCGGCAACAAGACAAATGGCGTGACGCCGCGGCGCTGGATCGCGTTGTGCAATCCACGCCTCACTCGCCTGCTGAATGCCAGCATCGGCTCGAACTGGATCAAGGACTTGAGCGAGCTCAAGAAGCTCGAACCGCTCGTCGAGGACGCGGAGTTTCGCGCGCAATGGCGCGACATCAAACGCGCGAACAAGCGCGACCTTGCCGACTTCGTCAAGCGCACGACCGGCGTGCTCATCGATCCCGATTCGCTCTTCGATGTGCAGGTCAAGCGCATTCACGAGTACAAGCGGCAGCACCTCAACATCCTGCACGTCATCTCGCTCTACCATCGCCTGCGCTCGCAGCCGAATACGCAGATCGTGCCGCGCACGTTCATCTTCGGCGGCAAGGCTGCGCCCGGCTATCGCATGGCGAAGCTCATCATCAAGCTCATCAACGCCGTCGGCGACGTCGTCAACCACGATCCGGCCGTGCGCGATCAGCTGCGGGTCGTGTTCATTCCGAACTTCAACGTCAGCAACGGGCAACGCATCTACCCGGCCGCCGAGCTATCGGAGCAGATTTCGACCGCCGGCAAGGAAGCCTCGGGCACCGGCAACATGAAATTCGCCATGAACGGCGCGCTCACGATCGGGACGCTGGACGGCGCGAACGTCGAGATCCGCGCAGAAGTAGGCGCCGAGAACTTTTTTCTGTTCGGACACACGATCGAGGAAATCGCGGAGCTCAAGTCGCGCGGTTACTGCCCGAGCGATTACGTGCAAGGCGAGCTCGCCGAAGCGCTCGAGCTCGTTCGCTGCGGCTTTTTCTCGCGCGGCGACACCGAGCTGTTCCGCCCGCTCCTCGACAGCCTGCTCTATCACGATCCGTATTTCGTGCTCGCGGACTTCGCGTCGTACGCCGAGTGCCAGCAACTTGCGGCAGACACCTACCAGGACGTCGAGCGCTGGACGCGCATGTCGATTCTCAACACCGCACGCTCAGGCAAGTTCTCATCCGATCGCACGATTCGCGAATACTGCCGCGACATCTGGAAAGCGCCTGCCGTGCCCGTGAAGCTATTGTCGCAGGAGGACGTGCGAGTCGGGTTCCTGCAATAGGCTGTAGCGAAAGGGCGCTGGGCACTGAACGCCGGGCCCTAGGCACGCCACGCAGGCTGGCGATTGGTACACTCCTATCCCAGATGCCGTTTGAAGAATTCGATCGTCCTCTGCCACGCGAGCTTTGCAGCCGCTTCGTCGTAGCGCGGGGTCGAGTTGTTGTGGAAGCCGTGGTGGGTGTTCTCGTACATGTGCATCGTGTAATCGACCTTGTGCTGCTTGAGCGCGGCTTCGAAGGTCAGCCACATCGCGTTGATGCGCTCGTCGTTCGATGCGTAATGGATGAGCAGCGGTGCTTTGATCTTCGCGACGTCCTCCGGGCTCGGCGCCATACCGTAGAACGGCACGCCGGCGTCGAGATCGCTGCCGAGCATCACGGCTAGATACCCGACCATGCCGCCGCCCCAGCAGAATCCCACAGCGCCGAGCTTGCCGTTAGACAGCGGATGCGCCTTTAGGTACTTGGCGCTGTTGAGGATGTCCTGGCGTAGCTTCGCCTGATCGAGCTGCGCTTGCATCGCGCGACCGTCATCGTCATTGCCCGGATAGCCGCCCACGGGCGCGAGCCCGTCGGGAGCGAGCGCGAGAAAACCATCGACCGCCAAACGCCGCGCAACGTCTTCGATATACGGGTTCAGCCCGCGATTCTCGTGGATCACGATCACCGCCGGGAACGGCCCGTCGCCGCGCGGCTGGACGAGATAGCCGCGCATGGTGCCCGACGTGCCGCCCGGCGAGGGATAGTCCACATAGAGCGGCTTGATGCGCTCGTCCGTGAACGAAATCGTCTGCGCCTTGGCATATTGGGGCAACAGGCTCATCGCCATGCCGAGCGCAGAGGCACCGCCGATCGTCAGCGCCGCAGAGCGGCGCAGGAACTCGCGCCGATCGATGGCACCGTGGCAATACTTGTCGTAGAGATCGACAACGCGCGGATCGAGCTTTGATTCGGTCGACATCGTGAAACCCCTTGAGCGGTGGGCGACGAACGACGCAAGCAGAATAGAGCGTGACTCCGCGAGCCGCCACCCGGCGGACGTCGAATTTTGTGAACGCGCCGCGACCGCGCCGATGCGATCACCAGCACTATGCAGCGCGTGGAAAATTACACACCTGTGTAACCGCGTGCCGCGGTCGCAACGCGCGCTAGTTGCTGCCGAGCATATGGCAGCGACGCAGCGTCGCATCGCGACATCAGTCGCCGTTACGTGCGCGCGCGGCGGCCGATGATCACGAATGCCGCCAGCGAAATCAGCGCCGCCACCGACAAGTAGTATCCAACGAACGCCAGGCCAAAGGTGCTCGCGAGCCACGTCGCGATATAGGGCGCGAGCGATGCCCCCACGATGCCGGCAAGATTGAAGGTCACGGACGCGCCCGTGTAGCGAATGGCCGTCGGGAAGAGCTCCGACAACGCCGTGCCGAGCGGACCGTACGTCAAACCCATGAGCCCAAGGCCCAACGACAAGAAGACCAAGGCGCCCCAGACGGAGCCCGAGCCGAACAGCGGCTCGAACGTCAGCCCGAAGAGCGCGATGGCAAATGAAGCGACGATGAGGACAGGTATGCGACCGCGCCGATCGGCCAGCACCGCCGCCACTGGAATCATTGCACCGAAGAACAAGACGCCGCCCATTTGCACGATCAGGAACTCCTGCCGCGCGAAACCAAGCTGCGAGACGCCCCAACTCAGCGTGAACACCGTCATCAAGTAGAAGATCACGAATGTCGCCGTCGCAGCGAAGGTACCGAGCAGCAGCGTGCCTGGATGCTTCGCGATCACCGTCAGCATCGGCACGGCGACGCGCTCGTTGTTCTCGAGGGCGCGCAGGAAGTCCGGCGTCTCCTCGAGACGCAGGCGCACGTATAGCCCGACAAAGACGAGCGCCGTGCTTGCGAGGAACGGAACTCGCCAGCCCCAAGCGAAGAACTGCGCCTCATCGAGCCATTCGGTGAGCAGCACGAAAATGCCCGTCGAGCAGATGAAGCCGATCGGCGCACCGAGCTGCGGAAACATGCCGTACCACGCGCGCTTACCGGGCGGCGCGTTCTCGGTCGCAAGCAATACCGCCCCGCCCCACTCGCCGCCGAGGCCGAGACCCTGCCCGAGTCGGCAGACCGCCAGCAGAATCGGCGCCCAGATGCCGATCGATGCATACGTCGGCAACAAACCGATCAGGACCGTCGATATGCCCATCGTGAGCAGCGCAGCAACCAGCGTCGCCTTGCGCCCGATGCGATCGCCGAAGTGCCCGAACAACGCCGAACCGACCGGCCGCGCGAAGAACGCCAACGCGAACGTCGCGAACGACTGCAACGTCGCCGACGTCGGATCGTCCGCCGGGAAGAACAGTGCGGGGAACACCAGCACCGCAGCGGTGGCATAGATGTAGAAGTCGAAGAACTCGATCGTCGTGCCGATCAAGCTCGCAAAGAGAATTCGACGCGGCGAATTACCCGCGACGCGCTGAGAACCGTGGGGCATGCGCTTTGTTGTTGTGTATGGGTTGGCGGGATTGTGCCACAGCAGGCCGAAGGCGGGCTTCGCCCACCCGGACCCTGGGCGCCAGGCGGTCGGCGCTGGCAAGGGAGCTACAGGCTACGGACTACGGGCCACGGCCAGAAAGCGCCACGCGGATAGAGTAGCTAGGGGGCTTCGGACTACATTCTCCAGGCCGTATCGCACCCCCGTGCGCATCTCAAGCCGGCCACCCAGAGCCCAGCACCCAGCATCTCTAGCAATATCTTTGGCAATCTGGCTGTAGCTCGCAGCCTATGATCCAGCGCCCTTTAGCTTCTCATCATCCTTACGCGTTTCGAATGCACCGCGGTCGCGATGGTCAGACCAATGAGCACGACGCCCGTGATGGCCTCGAGCAGAATGAGCGCGTGCATGATCGGAGGGTGGGCGGAGAACTCGGCGACGGCATAGTGCACCAAGCCGTCGAGGCCGCATGCGCCGTAGATGCCAAGCGCGATGAGCCCGGGTGCGAGATAGCGCTGGCGCAGCAGCAAGTAACCCACCAAGCCGACTGCGCTCACGGCTGCCCATGCGGCATAGACACTGAAGACCGAAAGCGACGACGGCAGATTCGGGTAGGCGCTCAACAACCACGCGCTATGGACGTGACTCAACAGACTGGCGCAGGCATAGGCAATCAGCGCAACGAGGAGCGCCCCCATGCCAACGTGCTTCGCGCGTCTCATCGTCTTGTCTCCCCGACTCCCTGACATTCGCGCGATGCAGCAGTCGTTGCTGCCTCTGCGTGCGCGCCGACCCGGCCCCGGATCGGTGCGCCGCTGCACTTAAGCGATGACGGGGGTTCCGGTCGCGCTCGTCTCCCCCGCTGCCGGTTCGAGCTCCGCGTGCTCCTCGTCCAAGGCTCGCCGGCGGTGATCGGCCGCGATCAGCGAATAGAACACCGGCACCACGAAGAGCGTGAACAGCGTGCCGACCACCATGCCGGTGACGAGCACGATGCCGATGCTGTTGCGCGCCTCCGCGCCCGGCCCGGTCACCAGCACCAGCGGGAAGTGCCCGAACACCGTCGCTGCCGACGTCATGAGCACCGGCCGCAAGCGCTTACGTGCCGCTTCGCGCAGAGCTGCCAGTTTCTCCACACCCTGCGCTTGCAGCGTATTCGCAAATTCCACGATCAAAATGCCGTTTTTCGCGATCAAGCCCACGAGCGTGATCAGGCCGACCTGCGAATAGATATTGAGCGTCGTCCAGTCGAGGAAGGTGAACACGAGCGCGCCCGAGATCGCAAGCGGCACCGAGCCGAGCAGCACGATGAGTGGATCCCGGAAGCTGTGGAACTGTGCCGCCAGCACGAGATAGATCAGCACCAACGCGAAACCGAGCGTCGTCGTCAGCGCGCGCCCCTCCTGCCGGATCTGACGCGACTCGCCGGCATAGTCGATCGTCGTACCGGGTCCGCCGGCGGCCAAGGCCGCCTGCTCGAGTACCGCAAGCCCCTCTTCCTTCGTCACGTTCGGCATCACGCCGCCATAGATGCGTGCCGAGTTGCGCTGCTGGAAGCGGTTCAAGGTGCGCGGTGCGGCCGTGGTCTCGATATGCGTGAATGCAGAGACCGGCACGAGGCTGCCGTCCGGCGTCTTGATCTTGAGGTCGAGCAGCGGCTCCAGACTGGCGCGGTCTTCTTCGCCGATCTGCGGAATCACCTTGTAGCTGCGATCGAAATAATTGAAGCGGTTGACGTACGCACCGCCGAGCAGCGTGCCCAGCTCTTGCGCGACCGTTGCCAGATCGAGGCCGAGATCCGCAATGCGCTCGCGATCGAGCACGACGCGCGCCTCCGGCAAGTCGACCTTCAAGTCGGTGTCGACGTACAGGAACTTGCCGCTGCGCCATCCGGCATCGAGCACGGCCTGCGTCGTCTCGAGCAATTGCTCTACCGAACCGTCGTTCTGCACGATGAGCTCGACGTCGAACTGCCCCGGCGACGGCAGCGGTTTGTCCAATACCGGCAAGACGCGCAGGCCCGGTACTTGCGACACCGCCGCGTACACTTCCGGATACATCTGCGCCGTCGAACGCTCGCGCTCCTGCCAGTTCTTCGCGACCAAGCCGCCGAATCCGCCCCATGGCGCCATCAGCGACCAAGTAAAGCGGGTTTCCGGAAACTCGACGATCCGTTCGATGACTTCCAGCGAGTTGCGATGGCTCGCAGGCAGCGAGGCATCCGGCGACGCCTCGTACACGAACGTGATATGGCTCTGATCCTCGACCGGCGCGAGCTCACGATGCGAGTACTGATAGAGCGGCCACGCTGCGAGCGTGACGACCACCGCAACGGTCACGATCGACCAGCGCATGCCGAGCGCACCATCGAGCAAGCGCGAATAAATGGCGCTGACTCGATCGAAACCGCGATTGACGAGCGCCGTGAGCCGGCCTTCCTTCCCTTGCGGATGCACGAAGCGCGAGCTCATCAAGGGCGACAAGGTCAACGCCACGAAACCGGAAACGACAACCGCCGCTGCAAGCGTGATCGCGAACTCGAGAAACAACGAGCCCGTAAGCCCTCCCTGAAATGCGATCGGCGTATAGACCGTCGCCAAGGTGATCGTCATCGCAATGACCGGCCCTTTGAGCTCGCGCGCCCCGATGAGCGCGGCTTGAATGCGCGTCTTGCCCTCCCGCACGTGACGCTCGACGTTCTCGACCACGACGATCGCATCGTCCACGACGAGACCTACCGACAGCACGATCGCAAGAATCGTGAGCAGGTTGAGACTGAAGCCGAGCGCCAGCATGACGATGGCGGCGCCGACGAGCGACACAGGCATGGCAACGAGCGGCACCAGAGCCGTGCGCACCGAACCCATGAACAGGAAAACCACGATCGCGACGATGAGTACCGTCTCGCCGAGCGTCTTGGTGATCTCCTCGAGCGCATCGCGCATGAACATCGTGCCGTCCCACACCAGGCGCATCGTCACGTCCGGCGGCAGCGTCGGCTCGATCCGCTGCATTTCTTCCTTGAGGTGCTTGGCCACTTCGAGCTCGTTCGAACCGGGCAGCGGCCACACGCCCAGATAGACGCTGAGCTCGTCGTTGTACTTCGCGACCATCGTCGCTTCTTCGGACCCCAGCTCCACGCGCGCAACATCGCTCAGACGCACGATAGCGCCGTCGCGATCGGCAACGATGAGATTCTCGAACTCATCGACGGCGCGCAGATCCGTGTTCGCGAGCAGATTCAACTGGACGAGATTGCCCTTCGTCTGTCCCACTGCCGCGAGGTAATTGTTCCGCCGTAGCGCCGCGTGCACATCGCCCGGCGACAGATTGCGCGCCGCCAATTGCTCGGGGTCGATCCACACGCGCATGGCGAGCGGTTGGGCGCCTTCGAAGCTCACACGCTGCACGCCCGGCAGCGTCGAGAGCTGCGGCTGCAAGGTGCGCGACAACCAGTCGGTCAGCTCCGGCACCGTGCGTTCGGTCGAAGTAAAGCCGAGATAGAAAGTCGCGTACGGACGATCGGCGCGCTGTACTTCCACGACCGGCGGCTCTGCTTCGGCCGGCAGCTCCGAACGCACCTGCTGCAGACGCGCGGTGACCTCCGCGAGCGCCGCCGTGCTGTCGTGATTCAGCTTGAGCCGAATCGTGATCGTGCTGACGCCGGCACGGCTTTCCGACTCGATATGGTCGATGCCGCTGATGGCGGAAACCGCCCGTTCGATCGGCGTCGTCAAGAACCCGCGCACGGTATCCGCGCTCGCGCCGGTGTAGATAGTCGTAATGACGATCGACGAGCTCTGCACACTCGGATACTGCTGAACGGGCAGCGAGGTCAGCGCACGCACGCCCACGAACACGATCACGAGATTGACGACGATCGCCAGGACCGGATGCTTGATGAAGATGTCAGTGAAGGCGCGCATGACTGTTCCCTGATTTGAAGAGAGAAGCGGCGGCCGAAGGAGAGGCACCACGGCCTCTCCCGCGCCGATTGAAGATTCCCCGACTTACGCTTCGTGAAGCGCAGCCAGGAGCGGGCACACCGAGATGGTTTAGCGACCCGTTAGCGATCTGCGCTCATCGCAACCACCTCTTGAGGCGCGACCACCGCAACGAGCGCCGCATCGCGCAGCTTGAAAGAGCCCGACGCTGCAACGCGCTCGCCCGGCGCCAGGCCTGCGCCGATGATCACCTCATCGCCCAGCGACGCTTCGACGGATACCTGCCGCTGACGTGCGCGCGATGCACCCTGCTCGTCCGTCTCGACGACGAAGACGAAATCGCCGCTCGGCCCCTTGCGCAGCGCGCTGGCCGGAATTGCCACCGCCAACCGCGGCGATTCGGTCGGCACGCGTACGCGCACCGACGCACCGGGCGCAGGCAACTCATCCACTCGGCGGACCTCGGCGCGCACCGCCGCATTGCGCGTCGTCGGATCGACGCGCGCGTCGATTGCGACGATCTTGGCTTCGATGGGCGCTGCCTGCTGCGAGGTCAGGACTTGCACGGCATCGCCTGCACGCAGCGCCGCTGCCACTTGCTGCGACACCGTGAAATCGATGTAGGTGACTTCATCCACGCCTTGCAGCGTCGTGAGCAGCGTCCCTTCGTTCAGATACTGACCCGGATGCACATCGGACAGGCCGATGCGCGCACGGAACGGCGCACGAATGGTCTTGCGCTCGATGATCGCCTTCGTCCGCGCGATCTGCGCGAGCGCAACGTCACGCTCGGCACGCGCGCTGTCGACCTCCATGTCGGCGGCCGCACGCTCCTGATTCATCCGTAGCATGCGCTCGTACTGCGTCTGCGCCAGCTCCGCTTGCGCTTCGAGCGCCTTGAGCTCGGCCTCTTCCACCGAGACGTCGAGCGCAACGAGTACCTCGCCGGGCTCGACGATGCGTCCCGGCTCCAAATTGACCAGGCGTACCGTGCCCGGTAGCTCGTTACGCACGCTGATCGAGCGCGTCGCCACGATCGTGCCGATCGATGTGGTTGCCCGATAGTGCTCGCGCTCTTCTGCAATCGCGACCGCGATCGATTCCACCGGCTCAGGTTGGCTCGCCGCCGCTTCGGCCGCCTCCTCGATCGAGTTGTGCTTCCAAGCTGCCAGCGCCGAACCCGTGAGGATGACGGCCCCGAGCAGGACGATGGATCCCTTCTGCGAACGGCGAATCATGAGAATTCAGCTCCTGTTGTTTCGACAATCGTTCGTTGAACGACTCGTACCTTAAGATGCGTTGCGGCTTGCGACCAATCGGCGCAAGCGAAAATCACTCGTGCCGTGCCGGAAGCAATACGATCGAACGACCGTTCGACGAAGCGACGCGGTGACGAAACCAGGCGAAGTCGTTCGCATCGGCACACGGTCCTGTCCTGCGATCGAATTCGTTCCGGTTCCGTCGCCGCGTCGCTCCGTGGCTTCACTTCGCGGCCGCGACCGTAATCGGCCTGAATCCGCCGCCGAGCGCCTTGTACATCGAAAGGAGCGCGGTCGCAGTTTGCGTCTCGCTCTGCGCCAGCGCGTCTTCCGCCTGCAAGGCACTGCGCTCGGCATCGAGCACGGTCAAGAAGTCCACCGCGCCGTTCTCGAAGCGCACGCGTGCGATGCGTGCCGCCTCCAGAGAGGCCGACGCGCTCTCGCGCAGATGTGCCTGTTTGACGAGCGACTTCGCGTAGTTCGTCAGGCTCGCGTCCGTCTCCTCCAGCGCTCTGAAGACCGTTTGCTCATAGCGCGCAAGCGCTGCCTCGCTCGCCGCTTCACGCTGCCTGATGCGCTGACGCACACGTGCTAGATCGAAGGCAGCCCATTGGATGCTTGGCCCGAACGCATAGGTTTCGCTGCCCGAGTCGCCAAGACCGCCGCTATCGACCGCGTCGAAGCCCCAGCGCCCGACGAACGAGATGCGCGGAAACAGATCGGCGACGGCCACGCCGATGCGCGCGGTCGCCGCGGCGAGCTCGCGCTCGGCCGCAATGATGTCGGGACGGCGACGCAACAGGCTTTCCGGCGTGCCGATGCCATGAGTTTCCGGCAGCGCCGGCAAGCTCTTCGGCGTGCTCAGCTCAGCAGTCAATGCCTGCGGCTCTCGACCGACGAGCACGGCGAGTCTCAGCATCGTCTGATTGACCTGCGCTTCGAGATCCGGAATCGATCCGAGCGTCGCTTCGAGCTGCGCTTGCGCTCGCGCGACATCGAGCTGCGTGCCGCGTCCAGCTTCGAGGCGCGTTTGCGTCAGACGCAGCGTTTCGCTCTGGTTGTCGGCATTGCGTCGCGCGACGGCAAGCCGCGTCTGCGCACCGCGAAGCTCGAAATAGTTACGCGCGATCTCGGCGGTCACGCTGACCTGCGTACTATAGAGAGTCGCTTCGGCCGCTTGCGTTTCGGCAACCGCCGCCTCGATGCCCCGACGCACTCGACCAAAGAAGTCGAGCTCCCAGAAGGCATCGAAGCTCGTCTCGTAATAGTCCTGCTCGCGCGAGACACCCGGCACCGGCACCTGCCGCTCGCTTGCGCGCCCTTCGACACGGGCTGCCTGTTCCGTTACCGTCGGAGCAAGGTCGAGCCGCGCCTCGCCGCGCAACGCGCGGGCCGCCCGCACACGCGCCGTGGCGATACGTACGTCGTGATTCGCACGTAACCCCTCCTCGATGAGGCGATTCAGCGCCTCGTCGTTGAATGCCGTCCAGAACTTGTGCTCGACCTCAGTACCGTTGAAACGAGCGCCGTCCACGCCGACGAACGCATCCGGTGTAGCAACTTCAGGCCTGCGATAATCCGGCCCTACCGCGCATGCGACCAGAAGAGCGCTCACAACGACGGCGAGCGCGCTGCGGGATTGCTTGACGTGCTTCATGGGAAGTTCTCGCGATGACTTGCGACGCACTTTATGGATCGATGCGGTCGCGAGAAATCGGTCCGCCCGCACGACATTCTTGAACGCTCGTCAGGAATGGAGCCGATGCAAAGACAACGGCGACGTCGGCAGCGTCTCCGGAGCAAGAAAGTCGACGACGGAAGACTTGAAGGCGACAGAGCGTGCCTTGCTATTCGAAGCAGCTTGACTCAAAGATCGTCGTCTTTCTTGTCTTGGACGCTCTTTCGAGCGCAGCGGGCACGACACGATCGCGCCGATGCATGCGCATGCAATGCGCACGCCAGCGCGAGATACGAAAGCGTTATGACCTCATGAGCGAAGTCGCTTTACGAACTCGACACAAAACTGCAACAGCTCGACATCGCGACCCAAGCAATCCGTGCTGCATGATCGCGAAGGGCAATCCAAGCGCGCTGGAATCGGCGCCGAAGCAATGAAAGAACGATGGGAAGGGATACCGTGCGGCGCGCACGGTCGATGCGACGCCTGGCTCGGCTCAATAGACGACGGAGGGCGCGTTCATTCCTTATGGTTCTTGTTTCGCTGGGCTCGGACGCGATCGAGATCGCGCACCCACTCCTCGTCGCTCAAGCCCGAATCCCGATACAGACGCTGGGCGCGCGACCAATCCTGCGTGGCGACGAGCACGACGCAGCTTCGCACCAAGCCCGGAACCGGCTCGTCGGCGCGTACCTCGACTTCGATTGCCTCGGAACGCAGCAACCCCGCCAGTACCTCGGCCGAGGCTCGCTCTGCAAAAACTGCCAATGGGCGCCACGCCTGCGACATGGAGGCATCCTCCCTGCACCATGGCCAAGCGTCAAGTCGATCTTGGCGCAACCGACAGCACGATGGTGGTACGTCGCTCGTCTTGCGCGACATCGTCGATGACTGCTGTCGGATCGACCGCTGCCCGTGCGTCCTTGGGAACGTTCTCGTCCATAGCAAACACGGTAGGAGCAATCCATGAGCAGCACCCCGACCGAGCGTTTCGAATCCGCCTCCGCGCCCATGCCCGAGGTCAAGGGCGGCGTCGTTCCTTATTTGCAAGTGAGCAATGCCTCGGAAGCGTCCGCGTTCTATCAGCGCGCTTTCGGCGCCATCGAGGTGTACCGCGTCCCGGGCGACGAGCAAGGCCGCACCATGCACATTCATCTCTACATCAACAACGGCTCACTCATGCTGAGCGACCCGTTCCCGGAGTTCGGCCACCCGCTCGAGAAGCCTCAAGCCTTTACGCTCAACCTCCAGGTCGCGGACATCGACATGTGGTGGGAGCGTGCTCTTGCTGCGGGCGTCGAGGTGGTGCTGCCGCTGCAGGAAATGTTCTGGGGCGCCCGGTACGGGCAGGTGCGCGACCCGTTCGGCGTGATGTGGGCTTTCAATCAGCCGCTCAAATGAGACGCGAGGGGCTCGCGGGCGACATCGCGATGCGCGACTGACACAGCGACCCGCTCACGAAGCGGCGGCGTGCAGGGTAGTGCTATCCTGCACGCATGATCGACGAAACCGATGCGGTGCACGATGTCCCTGCGGACGCCGGCGCCGCCGGCGCGGACCAGCCCGGCGCGACGCCCGTTTCCGACCCCGCAACCTCCGATGTCCAGCACAACGAGCCCACGCCGCACGCGCTGTGCCGCAACTGCGGTACAGAGCTCACCGGCGCATTCTGCGCTGCATGCGGTCAACGCGCCCACCTGCATCGCAGCCTGCTAGCGCTCGGCCACGACCTCCTGCACGGAGTCTTTCACTTCGAGGGCAAGGTCTGGCGTACGCTTCCCGAATTGCTGCTGCGGCCCGGACGCCTGACGCGACGCTACATCGAAGGCGAACGCACCAAGTTCGTCTCGCCGATGGCGCTCTATCTCTTCACCGTGTTCCTCACCTTCGCGGTGTTTGCGCTCCTTGGCTCAGCACATGTCGACACGGACGTCGTCCCCGGCTCGCCCGATTGGCGCGCCGCGCAGGGCGACACCTTGGAGCGGTTGACGGCCGACCTCGAAGCCGCCCGGGCTCGGCTTGCCGATCCCGCAACGCCGGCCGAAGAGCTGACAATATTGCGCGCGCAGATCAAGGAGATCGAAACGACGAAGGCGGTCATCGAGGCGCTCGCCGCTGGCGATTGGCAGCGGCTGCAGACGATCGAAGACGGCGAAGCCGACGCCGCGAGCCACACTCCCTGGCCGGCACCTGGCGGGCGGATCGACCGCTTCCTCAAGCGGCTGCAAGCGAACCCGGATCTGCTCGGCTACAAGATCAAGACGAACGCGTACAAGTACTCGTGGGGACTCATCCCGCTCAGCATTCCGTTCGTCTGGCTGCTCTTCTTCTGGCGACGGGACATCCCGGTCTACGATCACGCCATCTTCGTGACGTACTCGATCAGCTTCATGATGCTGTTCGGGTTCGTGCTATCGCTGCTGGCCGCGATCGGTGTGCCCGACGCAATTTGGGGCATTGCGCTGGTAACGGTCCCGCCGCTTCACCTGTACAAGCACTTGCGCGGCGCGTATCAGCTCTCGCGCCTGGGCGCCATCGTGCGCCTCGGTCTGCTCACGATCTTTATCGTCGTGATCTTGGCGAGCTTCCTGCTGCTCCTGGTGCTGGCGGGCGCTTTCATGTGAACTTCGCGCCGCTCGTCTACCCCGCTGCGGGCCGTTCTCCGTCTTGCTTGCCTTCGGCAGCCGCGGTCAGCGGCGTTGCCTGCTTGCGCTGCCGTTCTTCGTTGACCCGCGTGCGGTAAACGGCCGCGCGCATGACGAGCATCGCGGTCACGGGCGAGGCAATCACGATGAACACCGTGATGAGGATCTCGTGGATGATCGGGCGGTGTTGCAGAGCGGACGAGAGCAGCATCGAGGCGATCAGCACGCAGCCCGCGCCCAGCGTATTGCCCATCGACGGTCCGTGCATACGCATGAAGAACGTCGGCAGCCGCAGCAAGCCGATCGAGCCAGTGACCGTCACGAGCCCCCCGATGATCAGCAGGATCGCGGCCGGCAGCGCCGCCCACAGAGGGAATTCCACCGTGCTCATGGCTCGATGACCTCACCGCGCAACAAGAATTTGGCAAGCGAAATGGTCCCGACGAAGCCGAACATGGCGATCAAGAGCGCCATGTCGAAATAGGCGGTCGAGCTCGAACGCATGCCGAGCATCAAGAGATTCAGCATGCCGTTGATGTACATGGTATCGAACGCCAGCACGCGATCTTGCGCCCGCGGCCCGCGAATCAGGCGGATCGCAGCGAAGGTCGTGGCAATGGCAAGACACGCCTGCGCAAACCAGATCGCGGCGTCGAGCACTGCATTCATTCGAACACCTCCATGAGCGGTCGCTCGTACCGCCCCTTGATACGCCGGATCCACTCGTCCTCGTCCACCAGGTCGAGCACGTGGATCGTGAGCGTCTTGCGATCGGCGGACAGGTCCACCCATACCGTACCTGGCGTCGCCGTGATGATCATGGACAGCGCCGCCAGGCCGTGCGGATCGCGCATATCGAGCGGCACGTTCATGAAGCCGGAACGGACCTCGCGTTCGCCGACGAGCCCAAGGATGACGCGCGCCACGCCGATATTGGAGCGCACGATGTCGACGAACACATTCAGGATGAGCCCGATGAGCACGTAGCCGCGGCGCATGCGCGGCTGCAGAGGGCGCAAGCGCGAGGCGGCGATCAGCAGGAACGCGGATAACACGCAACCGAGCACGACGTGCCCGAGCGAGATCGTGCTGTTCAGCACGAGCCACATGACGACGAGCACGACCAGCAGCACGGGCGGAATCAGTCTCATGGCGCCACCCCCATGGCCGTCGCATCCGAATCGGCGGAGAGCGCCGCGTCGATGTACGTCTGCGGCGAGGTGACGCCGTCGGCGGCCGCCTGCAAGAACGTCATCACCGGATCGGCCGCGATCGTCAGCGCAATGCACAAGACGATCAGCAACGCGACCGGCGCAGCCTCGATCACGCGCAAACGCGGTGTGTTGCGGCCCACGACCGACCAGAACAAGCGCATGCCGACGCGCGCGAGAGCCACGATCGCCGCCAGCCCTGTCGCCAACATGGCGCCGACGAAGATCCACGATTCGATCGGCAGCTCGCTACGCGGTGCGATCGCGACAGCCGCCGACAACATCGCGAACTTCGAGATGAAACCGGAGAGCGGCGGCATGCCCGCGACGAGCAACGCACAGCAGACGAACGTCAGACCCAGGAACGCCATGGCTGCGGGAATCGCAATGCCGACCTCGTCCTCGACGTCCGAGACATCGTGCGAGTCCTCCATACCGAACGCCGAGTACGACACGACCGGCAACGGCGCCTGATCCGAGGTCTCGAAATAGTGCGTGCGCATTCGCTCGGTCATGCCCGTGACCATGAAGAACGCGCCGCATGCCAGCACGGAGCTGACGAGATAGAACAACGCCGGACCGGTCATGGCGTTCGGATCGAGCCCCACCGCAGCGAGCAGCGTGCCGGACGAGAGGATCACCGAAAACGCGACGACACGCGCCAGACTTTGCGCCGCCAGCATCCCGACGATGCCGTAGGCAACCGTCGCGATGCCGCCGACGAACAACCAATCGCTGCCGAACGGACCGTGTACGCCGGACTGATAGAGCAGCGAACCGACGCGAATGATCGCGTAGACACCCACTTTGGTCAGGAGCGCGAACACGGCCGCGACCGGTGCAGCCGCCGCGGGATAGGACACCGGCAGCCAGAAGTTGAGCGGCCACACGGCGGCTTTGATCAAGAACGCCAGTCCGAGAATGGTGGCGCCGATGTCGAAGAGTCCGCGGTCGTCCGGCGAGAGTGCGGCCGCGCGCGGACCAAGATCCGCCATGTTGAGTGTCCCCGCGACGCCGTAGATGAGCGCCACGCCGATCAGGAACATGAGCGAGGCGACGAGATTGATGACGATGTAGTGCAGCCCCGCCTTGACGCGCGCCACACCCGAGCCGTGCAGCAGCAAGCCATAGGAAGCGGCGAGCAGCACCTCGATGAACACGAACAGATTGAACAGATCGCCCGTGAGGAACGCGCCGTTCAATCCCATGAGCTGCAGCTGGAACAGCGGATGGAAATTGACGCCGACGCGATCCCAGCGCGCCAGCGAATAAACCAGCGAGGCGAGCGCCAGGGTCGCGGTCAACACCAGCATGACCGCAGCGAGCCGATCGACGACGAGCACGATGCCGAACGGCGCGGGCCACTTGCCGATCGAGTACACCCCGACGCCGCGCGGCCAAACGTCGGCGACCGCATCGGACGTGAGGTAGGCGAGCGCGAGCGCGGCGACGAGCTGCACGAGCACCGCGACGATGCCGAGCGCCGCGCGCGTGCGGCGCGACTCGGGCATGAGCAGCATGATCGCACCGGCGCAAAGCGGCGCGATTACGGGCACGACGGGCAGATGTTGCAGCCAGGCGTTCACGCGTCACCCTCGCGTCCGTCCACGTGATCAGTGCCGGTCAAGCCGCGCGCCGCGAGCACGACGACGAGCAGCAACGCCGTGGTGGCGAAGCTGATCACGATCGCGGTCAAGACGAGCGCCTGCGGCACCGGATCTGCGTAGTGCACGGCATCGGTCGGATCGCCCACATTCAGGATCGGTGCACGATCGATGACCAGGCGGCCCATCGCGAAAATGAAGAGGTTCACGGCATACGAGAGCAGCGCAAGCCCCATGACGACCTGGAACGTGCGCGGCCGCAGCAGCAGCCACACGCCCGAGCCGCTCAGGATGCCGATGGCGAGCGCGAAGATGATCTCCATCAGCGGTCGACCTCCGTTGCGACGTCCGCCGCCGAATCGACCCGCACCCCGCTTGCATGAGCGCCCGTCGGCCGGCGATAGCTACGCAGCGATTGGTGCGCAAGCGCGACGAGCATGAGCACCGTCGCACCGACGACGAGCATGTAAACGCCGATGTCGAACCACAATGTCGACGACAAATGCACCTCGCCGATCAGCGGCAGATGCAGCTCGTAAGAGAAACTCGTGAGGAAGGTACGTCCGGCAAACCATGCGGCCATGCCCGCCGTGCCGGCGAGCAGCAAGCCCACCGAGATCCAGAACATCGGCTGCAAGCGCGTGCGCGCCTCCACCCACAGCGCACCGCCCACCATGTATTGCACGATGACGGCGGTCGCGAGCACGAGGCCGCCGATGAACCCGCCGCCCGGCAAGTTGTGGCCGCGCAGCAGGAAGAAGAGCGACACGAGGCCTGCCATCGGCAGCAGCAGTCGCACGAGCACCGCCGGCACCATCATGTAGCCGGACGGCAGCAATTCGTTCGGATCGACCGTCAGCGAGCCGCGCCGTTCGGCATCTTCGCGCTGCGCCCTCGGCAGCTCGACGCTTTCGACCGCCGGACGGAAACGACGCAGCAGGGCGAACACCGTGAGCGCGACGATGCCGACCACGGTGATCTCGCCGAACGTATCGAAGGCACGGAAGTCGACGAGGATCACGTTGACCACGTTGCCGCCGCCCGCCTGCGGCAGCGAGTGCTCGACGAAGAACTGCGACAGATCGAGCATGCGCGGCCGCGTGAGCACGGCGAACACGAGCCCTGCCATGCCGAGGCCCACCGCGACCGCGATGATCGCATCGCGTACGCGCCGCGCCCGGGCGCGCAAGGTGCGTCGACGCGGATCGTCCATTTCAATACGCCGCGGCAGCCAGCGCAGACCGAGCAGGATCAAGACGGCCGTGACCACCTCGACCGTGATCTGCGTGAGCGCAAGATCGGGCGCCGAGAACCACGCAAAGGTCAGGCACGTGATGAGACCGGTGCCGCCCACCATGATGAGCGCCGCCAGCCGGTGATACTTGGCCTGCAGCGCCGCTCCGAGCGCGCAGGCGGCGCCCACCGCCCAGAGCAGCGCGAACGTCGGATCGATGGCAGAAATCTCGCGCGTCCCGGGCGCGACACTGCCGCTACCGCCCGCGAACGCGGCGGCCACGATCGTAATGACCACGATGAGCACCAGCTGCGGTTGCAGGCGACGCGAGGAAATCAGCCGCTGAACGAATCCGGCGACGCGAATCAGACGCACGACCAGCACATCGAAGGTGCGCCGACCGTCGAAGCGCGAGATCAACGGCGTCCTGCCGTGCGCGCGGCGTCGGTGCAGATAAAGAAGCAGATAGAACACGCAGCCGCCGACCAGCGCGAGCACGCTCATGAACAGCGGCAGCGTGAAACCATGCCAGACGGCCAAGCTGTACTCGGGCATGTCATCGCCCAAAATCGCGTGCGTCGCCGTCGCGAGGAACGGCCCGACGGTGCGCCCTGGCAGCATGCCGACCAGCAAGCATGCGAGCACGAGCAACGCGCTCGGCAAGAGCATGCCGCGCGTCGGCTCATGCGGCGTGCGCGGCAGATCCTGCGCCGGTGGACCGAAGAACACCTGATGAATGAGCCGCAGCGAATACGCGACGCTGAACATGCCCGCGAGCGTCGCCAGCGCCGGCAGCGCAATGCGCACGATCGGCTGCTCACCGGCGAAGACCGTCTCGGCGAAGAACATCTCTTTCGACAGGAAGCCGTTGAGCAGCGGCACGCCCGCCATCGCCGCGGCGGCAACCGTCGCCAATGTGGCGGTAATCGGCATCGCCCGCGCAAGGCCGCTCAAGCGCCGCAGATCGCGCGTGCCGGTCCCGTGATCGACGATGCCGGCTGCCATGAACAGCGATGCCTTGAACGTCGCGTGATTCATCATGTGGAACACCGCCGCGACGAGCGCGACGCGGCTGTTCATGCCGAGCAGCAACGTCACCAGCCCGAGATGGCTGATCGTCGAATAGGCGAGCACGCCCTTCATGTCGCGCTGGAAAATCGCCGAGAACGCACCCAAGAGCAGCGTCGCCAAGCCGGCCAAGCTGACGATCCAGAACCACAGATCCGTCCCGGCGAGCGTCGGCCATAGACGGGCGAGCAGGAAGACGCCCGCCTTCACCATCGTGGCCGAGTGCAGGTAGGCCGACACCGGTGTCGGCGCCGCCATGGCGTGCGGCAACCAGAAATGGAACGGGAACTGCGCGCTCTTGGTGAGCGCGCCGAGCAGGACGAGAACGAGCACGGCCGGATACCAAGGATGCGCGCGGATCGCATCGCCTGCTCCCAGCACCTCGTCGAGGTCGTACCCGCCCGCGATCTCGCCGATCAAGAGCACGCCGCCGAGCAGGCACAACCCGCCGAGCGCCGTCACCGTGAGCGCCGTTCGAGCGCCGTCCCGCGCCTCGCTCAGGTGGTACCAGTATGCGATCAGCATGAACGAGGTCAGGCTGGTCAGCTCCCAGAAGACCACGAGCTGGATCAAGTTGCCCGACAGCACCATGCCGACCATGGCGCCCATGAAGGCGAGCAGGAACGAGAAGAAGCGCGGCACCGGATCGGCTGCCGACATGTAATAGCGGGCATAGAGGACGACGAGCGCGCCCATGAACGTCACGAGCATGGCGAACAGCCAGGCGTAGCCGTCCATACGCAGGTAGAAGTCGAGGCCGTATTGCGGCAGCCACGGAATGACGACGCGCAGCACCTCGCCGCGCGCGATCTCGGGATACAAATCGGCGACGAGCACCGAGCAGGTGACGGCGACGATACCGGCCAGCCACGCCTCGGCGTTACGGGCGTTGGAAGGCAGGAATGCAGCCGCCAGGCTGCCGAAGAACGGTAATACGACGATCAGGAGGAGCGACATCGCGCATCGCTCCGTCGCAGAACGCCGGTGAGCTCGGCATGGGAAGCGGACACGCGTGCCTGAGCGCTGCCATGCGCGGCAAGGCGCTCATGCCAGAGTGTTGCCATCCGATGTCCGCTTCTCATACCCGTTGATCCCATCGAAGAACGCCTGCAAGCACGAGCGGCTACGCGAGCGATTGTTGTTTGTCGTTGCGCGCTAGAGAGTCCCCCGGTGATCGTGCACCGCATAGGCGAGCCGCGTCTCACCTCGCCCATTCGAGGCGAGCGTCAAGGCGCTGAAAGATGATAGCGGGCGCAAACGCGTTGCGCATCACATTCGCAGCCTGCGCGAATGATCGGTGGGCAAGAACGGAAAAGAGACGGCGTCCCGGCTGCGGGACGCCTTCGACGGATCGTGCGCCGCAGGCGGCCGCTTACGCCGCCCGACGGTGGGACTCTACGACGTAGCTCGACACCGCCACGGTCGGCTTGGCGATTGCCTGCGTCTGGGATGCGCGCAGCCAGAACGCCGACACCGCCTGTACGACCTGGGCGGACTGCGCCTCGAGGCGCTGGGTGGCGTCGCGGATCTCCTGCGCCATGCTGGCATCCTGCTGGGTGATCTCGTCCATCTTGCCGACGGCGCGGTTGATCTGCTCGATGCCGGCATGCTGCTCACGGCTCGAGGACTCGATCTCGGCGATGATATCGCTCACCTTGCGCACCGAGGCGATCGCCTCGTTCATACGCTGCTCGGCCTGCACCGCAAGCTCGGCGCCGCGGTCCATCCGCGCGATCGACTCCCCGATGAGATCGCGAATGTCCTTCGAGGATGCGGCCGAACGTTGCGCCAGGTGGCGGACTTCCTGCGCCACCACGGCAAAGCCCCGACCGAGCTCGCCGGCACGCGCGGCTTCGACCGCCGCGTTGAGCGCCAGCAGATTCGTCTGGAAGGCGATACCGTCGATGATGCCGACGATGTCCGCAATGCGCTTGGAGGCATCGCGGATGCTGACCATCGTCTGCGCCAAGTCGGCAACGACGCTGCCCGCCTCCACGGTGACCTGCGCCGAACCGCTCGCCAGACGATTGGCTTCGAGGGCGTTGTCGGCATTGCGCGTCACTGCGCTCGTCAGCTCTTCGATTGACGCCGCCGTCTCCTCGAGATTGGCTGCATGTTCGTTCGTGCGGTCGGCCAGCTGCATGTTCGCTTCGACGATCGCACTTACGTTGGCGCGCATGGCGCTCGCCGCATCGAGCGAGTCCTTGAGCACGCCGGTGAACTTGGTGCCGAGATGATCGAGCATGATGGCGAGCTCGCGCAGCTCTTTGTCGCCGCGCGCTTCGAAGCGTGCGGTCATGTCGCCGGCCACGAGCTTGAGCGCCGCGGTGGCCAGGTTGCGCATGGGCAGCAGCACGCGCGTGCGTACATATATGATGTTCGAAATGCCGATCAGCGCCCCGATCAGCGCAAGGAACGACAGAATCCGCAGCGCATTGCCCTCAAGCGACTCCGCGAAGAGCCCCGTCAGGCCGATGGTGGCCAAGATTGCCGCCATCGCACCGACGAAAATCGCCGTGCCGGGCCCGAGCCCCAGCTGCGAAGCGATCTGTGCGACACGCCCGAAGCCGGAGCGCACGAGCACGCCGCGATGGAAGCGGATCGAACGATTGCCGGCGCGCATCTCACGATAGAGCCGGTCCGCTTCGCGAATTTCCTCGGCCGTCGGCTTGACGCGCACGGACATGTAGCCGGTGATCGTGCCGGCTTGGATGATCGGCGTGATGTTGGCGTGTACCCAATAGAACCCCCCGTCCTTCCGCCGGTTCTTGACCACGCCCGACCACGGACGACCGCTTTGGATCGTCGCCCATAGATCGGCGAAGACCTCGCGCGGCATGTCCGGGTGCCGGATGATGTTCTGCGGAGCGCCCAGAACTTCCTCGAGCTCGTAACCGCTCGCACGCAGGAAGGCCGGGTTTGCGTAAGTAATGCGACTCGTCGGGTCCGTGTACGTGATGATGACGTCGTTGTCGTTGAGGACGTATTCGCGATCGGTCGTGGGACGAAGTTGCATGATGTTCGTTATAGGAATTCGATCTACGCCCCCTCTATCGGCCGATTTTGCGTAGGCTGGAGTCAGGATCTCCCTGAATTCCGACCGTACTTCTACGAATGCCTGCGCGCAGAGACGACGGTGCGCGTCGTCCGCGAGAGCTGCGTCACAGATTGATCGGGGGCACGATTGGAAATCGTGCCCGCCGGCCAATCGTCCCCGCTGTGACGCACCTCACACGCGCGTTCAGCTGACGTTGCGGTCGGTCTTGCCCAGCAGCGGACCGATGAGATCCATCGGCAGCGGGAAAACGATCGTCGAGCTCTTCTCGGACGAGATATCCGCCAGCGTCTGCAAGTAGCGTAGCTGCATCGCGCGCGGATCGGCGGCAAGGGCCTGAGCCGCTTCGACCAGCATGGCCGCCGCCTGCTTCTCGCCCTCGGCGTGAATGACCTTGGCGCGCCGCGTCCGCTCCGCTTCGGCCTGCTTCGCCATGGCGCGAATCATCGTCTCGTCGAGATCGACGTGCTTGATCTCGACATTCGACACCTTGATGCCCCAAGCATCGGTCGACTGATCGAGAATGCGCTGAATGTCGACGTTGAGCTTCTCGCGCTGCGAGAGCATTTCATCGAGCTCGTGCTGACCGAGCACCGAACGCAAGGTGGTCTGCGCGAGCTGGCTCGTCGCTTCGAACGGGCTCGCCACCTGGATAATCGCACGAGCCGGATCCACCACGCGGAAGTACACGACGGCGTTGACCTTCACGGACACGTTGTCGCGCGAGATGACGTCCTGCGTGGGGACATCGAGCACGATGGTGCGCAAGTCGACCTTGACGATGCGCTGAATGAAGGGGATCACGATGATGAGCCCCGGCCCTTTGGTCCCGGTATACCGACCCAGGGTGAACGTCACGCCGCGCTCGTATTCGTTCATCACCCGAATCGCCGAGAACAAGATAAACAAGAGAATGACGCCAGCGACGATCAAGGACATAGCGGTCCCTCTAAGTTGGAGTTGAACGTCAGGATCGAAACCTGAGCAAGCAACGTAGCGCGTCGATATCGCTCCGCCGTGCAGCGACGCCTCATTGCGCGCCGCTCTGTCCAAGCGGCGCGACATGCAGCACGAGTCCGTCGACGCCGGTCACCCTGAGCACCTGCCCCTCTTTCACCGGCGCGCTCGCCACGGCTTGCCAAATCTCCCCGTGCAGGCGCACGAGTCCCTCGCGCTCGAAGTCGCTCAACGCGACCACGCGTTCGGTCAGCAGTTGCTCGGCCCCGGTTGCCACCGGGCGGCGCCGCGAGCGCGCGAAGTAGCTCGCCATCACCAGCATGACGATCGCAGCAGCGGCTGCAATGCCGCCGATCAATGACGTCGCGACTTGGAATCCCGGCACGTCAGTGTCCATGAGAATGATCGAACCGATCACGAAGGCGATGACGCCGCCGAGCCCGAGCGCACCGAAGCTCGGCGTGAATGCCTCGGCAACAATGAGCGCAACGCCGAGCAATATCAATGCAAGACCCGCGTAGTTGACGGAGAGCACCTGGAACGCATAAAGCGCAAGCAGCAGACAGATGCCGCCGATCACGCCCGGCAGAATGGCCCCGGGGTTGTAGCCTTCGAGCAGCAAGCCGTACACGCCGATCAGCATGAGCAGATAGGCGACGTTCGGATTCGTGAGGACGGCGAGCAGCTGCGTGCGCCAATCGACCTCGATACGCTCCACCGCGAGCGACTGCGTCGCGAGGCGGACCTCACCGGTGCTGACTTTGACCGTGCGACCGTCGATCTGGCGCAATAGATCGTCGACGTCCTCCGCGACGACATCGATGACGTTTTGTTCGAGCGCCGCGCGCGCCGGCAAGCTCGCCGCCGTGCGCACCGCGCTCTCCGCCCACTCGGCATTACGTCCGCGCAGCTCGGCAAGTCCACGGATATACGCAATCGAATCGTTGATGGCCTTGCGCTCCATCGCCGTGCCGGCTTCGCTCCCCGATGTCTGCTCACCGGAATCGTCCTCCTTGGCATCGGGCTTGCGGTCGGGCGCCGATGGCGTGGGGCTCGTGCCGATTTGCACCGGCGTGGCGGCGCCGAGATTCGTTGCAGGAGCCATCGCCGCCACGTGGCTCGCATAGAGCAAGTACGTGCCGGCGCTCGCGGCACGCGCGCCGGATGGCGCCACATAGATAACGACCGGCACTGGCGAGGCGATAATTGCCTTGATCATGTCGCGCATCGCCGAATCGAGCCCGCCCGGCGTGTCCAGCTGAACGATGAACAACGGGGCACCGCGCGTTTTCGCCTCATCGAGCGAACGGACGAAAAAGTCGCTCGTCGCCGGACCGATCGCATCGCGGATCTCGATCATGACCGCGGCCTGCGATGGCACCGGCTTGTCCGCCGCAAAACCTACCGCCGCGAGTGCGGCGAGTAAGAGCAACCACCAACGGCTCGGCGACTTGAGCATGTGTCGTAACACGTCCTAAACGAAACCGCCCGAGGAATGGGTCGACCCCGGCATGATGCGTCCCGGCGCGTGCGGGGTAAATAGGTACGCGGCACACGCGCAGCGGTGCCCGACGCCGGACCTACTGCGGCGACAATCGATGACGTCGTTATGTGCGCATTCGCGAGGCTGCGTCGTGGCGCACGCTCCCCTCATCCCTTCCGCGCGAGCTGCTCGAACACGGCCTGCATCCTAGCCACCTTGCGCACGTACGCGCGGACATCGTGGTCCCCGCAGCGCTGCCCCGGCGCGAGCGTGAGTCCCCGACGTGCATAGCGCTCACCCGCGCCGGCGCCGCAGAGATGAATCACCGCCGCCAACTCTTGTTTTTGTTTGAGCGTCGCGTTGACGATTCCCGCGCGCGCAAGCGCCCGCGCGACTCGCCGGTCCAAGTACGCCGAAGTCATCTCCACCGCATGCGAAGGGATCACGCGCATGTAGAGGCTGTTGAACCAGCACGAGCGGAAGTCGTTCCACGGCCCATCTTCGACGACGACGTGATCGTGGATGCAATAGCGGCGCGCTTCTGCGAACGTCCCGTCCGTGATCTGATACATCCCGACGGCGCTCGACGCCGGACGATAGATCTTGAACGGATGGGTGCTCGCCGACCAACGCCAGTAGGTGCGCACGATCGGATTGCCCGAACCTTCGACCTGCGCGAGCGCGGCGAGGAATTCGGGCGTAATCGTCGCCGTGGAGTGCTTGCGGAAGATGCGCTGATACGACGACCAAGTCTGCTTCGGCGTCTTGTACAACGTGCCGCTCACCGGGAAGAAGAGCTCCGTCGGCTTGAGCACGACCTGGTAGATACCGTTGACGACGAACCAGAGGCCGACGACGGCTGCAAGGACGACACAGGCTTGCAAGCTGAGCGGCGCGTGCACCAACCAACGCCACCAACGTTTACGCGTCGCGGCCTTCGGCCACCCTCGCCACCGACGCGAGGAGCTCCGCGCCCGTCCGTTCCGCCGCCGCCTTTTTCCGTTCGCCCGTTTCGCCATCGTTCATGAGTCAGAGGTTCTTTTACAGTGTAACGTCGGGCTCTGGACTCCGGGCACTGGGCTCTGCAAGGAAGGCGCGCGAACGCACGAGCTCGTAGAAGTACCGGCGATTTCACTGCACCAGCGTTTTCGCTGGCGGAGGGCCTCATTCTTCTTCTAGAGCCTACAGCCCCAGCGCCCAAACTGTGACTTCCTTCCGTGTTCCAGATTCAGCGTTTGGCTTATGTATGAGCCATGGCCGCGGCCCAATACTGGGTTCCAACGAACGATGCGTTGCGCATCTGGAGCGTGTGACATGAACCGGTACCCTACTGAGCGGTTGATGACTGTCGAAGAGGCTCAGCGTTTGTCGGACCTCGAGACGAGTCACGCGGAGAACGAAAAGCGTCGCCGCATGTGGGCGTGGCAGAGCGTCGCCGGCGCGATGGCGCAGACGGTCGACGACGAGACGCTCGATAAGATGGAGTCGCTGCGCTTGCGCTGACCGACCAAGCGTCCTGGTGACTACGGGCGACAGGCTACGGCCCGAGCAGCGCTTGCTGTCGCCCGTAGGACGTGCTCTTCCCTAGCCTGCACTTTCGTACGTGCGAAAGTGCCTTCTTCCACCGCCGGTAGCCGAAGGCGTGCATCATCCGCGGCGCCACTGTACGTTCGTCGCCTCGTAGTGCTCAATTTCGAGGATGTTCTCGACGTACGGCTTGACGAGCGCGAAGAATCTCCCGAAGAGCGGCGAGCGACGAAAGCCGTTCAAGTGCCCTTCCGCCGAATCCCAGTGAATGGTGAGCAAGAACGACTCCGGATCCTTGACCGAGCGCAATAGCTCGTAACCGAGACAGTTGGGCGACTCCTTCAGCACGGCTCCGGCCTGGTCATAGGCGTGGATGAATCGAGACGCCTCCTCTGCCGGGATCCGGTAACGAATGATCTCTGGGACCACGCTCCGCCTCCTTGCGCGCCGACATGCGCGCCAATCCTGCCGCAATCAGCATACACAACTGCTGTTTGAACGCCCTCGGCACCCGCCGTGAGTCGAGACACCTGGCGTGCAATTCCTGCTCCATGCGCTTCGGCACGCTAGAAAGCCGACCGCGCCTGAGCTCGGCCAAAGCCTCATGACGAGAAGGCTGGCCAGCGGCGCAAGCACGACGTTGCACCGAGAATGAGGCAGGGGCCTTCCTCGAGCTCAAAGCATTCGTATCGGGCAAAATTCACCCACCTGTAGACACCACCGCCGCAACAGTCCGATGGCTACTTCCTCCTGGGTTCACCCTGTCACGCTTCGGGGCGAGCACGCCTCCCTGGTGCCGCTCTCGCACGACCATCACGACGAGCTGGTTGAAGCCGTGCGCGACGGCGCCCTGTGGGAGCTCTGGTACACGTCGATACCCCGCCCTGAAGAAGTCGCCACCGAAATCGAGCGACGTCTCGCCTTGCAGCGCGCCGGCTCGATGCTGCCGTTCACGGTGCTCGAAGACGGCGGACGCGCGGTCGGCATGACCACCTACATGAACATCGATGCGCCGAATCGGCGGCTCGAGATCGCCTCGACTTGGTATCGCAAGAGCGTACAGCGCACCGCACTCAACACCGAATGCAAGCTGATGCTGCTCACACATGCCTTCGAGCAGCTGCAATGCGTCGCGGTCGAGTTCCGCACGCATTTCTTCAACTTTCAGAGCCGCAAAGCCATCGAGCGCTTGGGCGCCAAGCTCGACGGAATTCTCCGCAATCATCGAGTGCTGCCCGACGGCTCGCTGCGCGACACTTGCGTCTACAGCATCATCGCCAGCGAGTGGCCTGCCGTGAAGCAGCATTTGACCTATCAACTGATCAGGCACCGATAGCCGGCGTCGCTATCGGCGGCGGCCTACATCGCCTCCGCAATCGCGCGACGCAGCGCACGCCGCGTCGCGGCATGCGCACGCGCCGCATCTTCCGCTGATTGCGTGCAACTTTCCGCGCGCACGCACCGTTGTATCAGCGTTACGCAGCTCCGACCGAATGCCGCGCTCGCGCTCGGCCGCGGGACGACGAGCTACTCGCAATCCTCGATTTAATGCAGGAGCAGCCATGGCCACGCACGAACGACCCTCTGCCGCGAAAGGCGGCATCACCGATCGCATCAAACAAGACGGCCGCCAGAAGATCGAGAGCACGAAACGTTCTGCGGCGGATCAGATCGATCAGGTCGCCCAAGCCCTCTCGCGCGCCGGCGCCGAGCTGCACGACGCCCAACCGACTTTGGCCAACTATGCAGGTCAATTCGCCTCGACGGTGAGCCGCTTCGCGAACCGCCTGCGCGAGGGCAACATGGAAGATCTCGTGAACGACACGCGCGAGCTCGCTCGGCGCAATCCCGCCCTCTACCTGCTCGGCGGTGTGGCGGTTGGATTCGCGTTATCGCGCTTCCTAAAAGCCTCCGGCGACGACCCGCGATCTGCCAGGTACGACATCGCGAGCGGCTACGAAAGTTACGGCACTTCCGGATTCGACGATGCGCAGCGCGAGCAAGACCTGCACTCGGAGCTGGAGCCTTCTTCCTACACCCAAGGTGCTGGACCGCGCGGGCGTGAGGGCTTCTCGGGCTCGCGCACGAACGGAGGCTGATCATGGCGACCGATTATTCCACTTCTGCTCGCACACACACGCCAGAGCAGGACTCGGCCGGCCATCTCATCAGCCGTTTCGTCAACGATCTTGCCGCGCTCTTTCGCAACGAGCTGGCGCTCGCGAAAGCCGAGCTCTCGCGCGCCGTCATCAGCGTCAAGGTCGGCATCGCCGGCCTGGCGGCCGGTGCCGCCGTGCTGTTTGCCGGCGGGCTCGCGCTGGTGGCCGCTGCGATTCTCGGCTTGGCGAAGGTCCTCGAGCCTTGGTTGGCCGCGCTCGTCGTCGGCGTCGTGCTCGGCGTCGTCGGCTTGGTGATGCTCCAATCCGCGAAAGGCAAGCTCAAGTCGGACAACTTGTCGATGGAGCGCACGCAGCAGTCGTTGCGGCGGGATGCGCAAGTGGTCGCAAGGAGAACCTGACATGTGCGCCATGCCATCCGATCGCAACGCTGCCGGCACCGACCCGCAGGATCTCGAACGACGCGCGGACGAGATCCGCGCCGACATGGATCGCACGCTCGGCGCCTTGGAACGCAAGTTCGCCCCCGACCAATTGATCGATCGCTCGCTCGGCTATCTGCGTGAGCACGGCGGCGAGCTCAGACAAACTATAGGAGCCACCATGAGAACCAATCCCCTTCCGATCGCGCTGACGCTCGCCGGCATCACTTGGCTCGTCGCAACGAGCTACAACAGGCGCCAGCCCCCAGGTTACGACTTGCGGTCGCGCTTTGCGCGCTCACGCGTAGGTCAGAAGCTGGACGATACCGCCGCGCGCGCCCGCGAGCATTGGCGGTCCGCGGCAGAAGCGGCGCGCGAACGCTTCGACTCGCTGAGCGCAGAAAGCGACAGTAGCTATGACGATGAATATCTAAGCGGCGAGTTCGGCACACGGACGCGCCGTGGCGGACATCTGTCCGAACGTCTGCACGCGGCCACCGACTCGGCTCGGCAACGCGCGCACTATGCTCAAGAGCGGGTGTACTCCATGATCGACGAGCAACCGTTCGTCGCAGGCGCGCTCGCCGTAGCAGTCGGCGCGCTCATCGGGACGCTGCTGCCCGCGACGCAGTACGAGAACCGAGTGCTCGGCACGGCACGGGATCGCACGTTGTCCAAAGCGCAAGCGCTCGGAGAAGAGCAGTACGAGCACGTTCGCGACGCACTGAAGTCAGAGTCCGAGGGTGGCGAAACGAGCACGCGCTCCCCGGGCACGACGCCCAACTCGCCGCTGAGCGGAAGAGCGTGAGGCAAGGGCGAGAAGATGAATGCGCGCGGCAGTGAGCGTCAGCTCGCTGCCGCGCGGACGCTCGAAATAATGGCCAAGACCTGCTCGACCACCTGGGCGACAGGTTGCTCCACACTGACCTGATGCGCGCTGCTCGGCGGCTGCAGCGCGGCGAGCTGACTCGCGAGCATGCCCGCCTTCATATAGTGCGCTCCGCGGTTACGCAGCCGCTCCTCGATGACCTCTGGGCTGCCCGTCAGCCAAATAAAGGTCGCGGGCTCTTTGAGCGTATTGCGGATGTGTTGCCGTACGAAACGCGACAACGCGGAGCACGCCACCACGGCATCGGCACTTTGCTTGGCATTGAGCGCGCCCACGAGCGCATCGATCCATGGGACACGGTCCGCATCCGTCAGCGGAATGCCGGACGACATCTTCGCCACGTTTTCCGGCGGATGAAAATCGTCCCCCTCGAAGAACGGCAGACCCAGCGTCTCGGCAACGCGCTTGCCGACGGTCGTTTTTCCAGAGCCCGCCACGCCCATGAGAATGAATGCCGTCATGCGGCGATGATAGCAAACGCCGAGCTCTCTCTATCCAGCGCGCAACCCTGCGGATGGCGGGCGCGTCTCAAGTCGCAAATGGGAGGGCCGTTCGATGCGATTTCTGATCTTTGCCGTGCTCTGGTGTTTGCTGCTTGCGGTGTGCTGGCCGCTGGCGCTACTGCTCCTGGTGCTCACGCCGATCCTCGTGCCGCTCGCCGTCGTGTTTCACCTGCTCGGTATCGCGATCGGCGCTGTGTTCGCCTTCATCAAGGCTTTGCTGTTCCTGCCGGCGCGACTGCTCGGCTATCGCTGAGGCAACCGCTCCTATACGGCGTCGAATACCGCAGCCGATAATGCGCCCGACATGATCGAGAGCGTCACGGCAACCACGTCGCGCGCAGCCGGACGCGAGCGCGAAGGCAGGCGTTTCGAGTCGGCGTCGTTCGTCGCGGCGGACGACTCCCATTCCGATGACGCGAGCATTGCTCGCATGGTCATCGCGAACCCTTCCTGCAAGCCCACCTTCGGTGTCCAACCGAGCACAGTGCGTGCCCGATGCCAGCTGAACACCGCATCGTTCAGATAGAAGTCCATGCGGCGCCGATAGATGGGCGGCGAGATGCCGACACGGCTGCACAGATCTTCAATCACGCCGGCCAGCCATAGCATCGGTTTGAGCGGCAGTCGCGGGCCGAACGACTTGCGTGCCGCCGCATGCGCGAGCATGCGCAGCATCTGTCGCAGCGGTACCGCTTCGGGACCGGCGATGATGAATGCTTGGTTGGCTGCACCAGGCACGGTGCACGCCCGCAGGAACGCGTCCGCCAGATCGGTGACGTAGACCATGTGACGGCAGCCTTGACCGGACCCGAACAATGGAAAGCGGCCTTTGGCCACGGAGCGGAACAGCTTGGCCAAACGCTCATCGCCCGGCCCGTAAACGGCGGTCGGACGCAGAATGACGTACTCCATGCCGGCCTCCGCTGCGAGCGTGACGAGCTGTTGCTCGGCCGCCGCCTTGCTTCGTTCGTAGACGTTCCAAGGATCGAGCGGCGCATGCTCGTCGATCAGCTCGCTGCTGCGTTGGCCATGGATGCCGGCCGTACTGCAGTGGACGAAACGACGCACCTTGGCACGCACGGCCGCCTGCAGCACATTGATCGTACCGCGGACATTGATGCGTTCGAAGAACACTTCATCCGCCTCGGCCTCGCGGAACGCAGCAGCGAAATGACATACGCAATCGGCACCTTCGAGATGGCGGGCGAATGTCGCCGGTTCGAGCAGGTCGCCGCGATGTAGTGTCGCACCGAGATGGCGCAAGCGATCGGCAATCGCCTTATGCCTGGCAGACTCGGAACGATACAGACCGACGACGGTATGTCCGGCCGCGAGAGCGCATTCCACGAAATGAGAACCGATGAATCCCGTCGCGCCCGTCACAAAGATCTGCATCTCGCGTCTTCCCTCGTTGCTTGCTCGCGCTCGCGTCGCGAGACGTTTTTCCGAAGAGCCACGTCGCTGCGGCCCGTTTGCCTCGAAAGCGCGAAGGCAACGCATCGCATCGACATGGGGTTCCTGGCATGTCCGAACCGACGCTAAAGAAGCTGCACGCGCGCCGCAAGCTGCGTGCGATCGGCGACATAAACGCTTTACAACGTGCGTCGCTCTTCAGCGCGTAACGCGTTGTAGATATCCGTGGCGGCAATCGCCGCGTGCGCCGTGGCGACGCAGATTTGATTCAGATCGCTGACTACGTCGCCTGCGGCATAGAGCCCCGGCACGCTCGTACGAAGATGATCGTCCGTCTTGATGTAGCCCGATTCGTTACACTCCGTGCCGAGACGAGCCGCCAGCTGAGATCGCACCTCGCAACCAAGTGCCGGGTACAGCACCTCGACGGGCAGCTCGCGCCCGTCGGCGAGTAAAGCGACGAGCTCCTCGTCGTGCGCCCTGACATCGGTAACCGGCGCGTCCACGTACTCGATTTCCGCCTCCGCAAGCCGCATGCGCTGCTCGGGCGTGCACTGCTCTCCCGCCGCGATCGACAGCACCGTCAGCTGTCGCGTGAACGAGCGCAGAAAGAGCGCCTTGGCCGCCGCCTGCTGCGGCGGTCCGAGCACGCACACGGCCTTGTCGATGACCTCGAACCCATCGCACACGGGACAAAGACGAATATGCCCCTTGCGCACGAGCTCACGCAGGTTCGGTAACGGCGGCTGCTTGTCTTCGATCCCGGTCGCAAGCAACACCTTGCGTGCCACGAGGCGCCCGACCGTCGTATCGACGGTGAAGTGGCCATCGGCGCGGCGTGTCAGCTCTCTGACTTCGCCGCGTACGACCTCACCGCCGTAGCGCGTGACCTGCTCGCGCAAGCGCGCGAGCAACTCCGTGCCGGGCACACCATCCGGAAAGCCGGGATAGTTGTGAGAACGCGGGATCAGCGTCGCGCGGCTGCCGCCGCGGTCGATGAGCGCGATGTCGAGCCGATAACGCAAGAGGTAGATGGCAGCGGTCAATCCGGCTGGCCCTGCTCCGACGACGAGACAATCGAGAGGCGGATTGGCGTGCGAATCCGGTGCGACATCGGCGTGCATGGTGGGCCTCGAGCGAGCGGCGTCGGCGCCGCGTGCGAGCACAACGCCATGACATAACGAAAGTTCGAATGTGAGTCCTGGCGCGCGACGCGCCTCTCAGCATCGCCCTCGCCGGGCGGGAGGCGTATCCTCGGGGACGGGCTGTGATGAATTCTTGACCTAGTCTGCCGGTTCCGTTCACCCGGAATTCAGACTCGCGGGCCGAGCATCGCACGCAGGGTCAGAGGAGCACGCCATGAGCATGTCCGCACGTCTGTTGCTGCGCCGCTTCGCGCGAGCGTGGACGCTGCTCGCGCTGGCGCTTCTGACGCTCGGCACCGTCTCCGCGGAAGAAGCCGCCGAGCACGATGTCATCGACCCGCCGGGTCGCGTCGCACGCCTCAGCCATTTCGACGGCGAAGTGCTGCACTCTCCTGCCGAGACCGACGAGTGGGCCGAAGCCTTGCGCAATCGGCCGCTCACCTCGGGCGATCGGCTGTGGACCGAGTCCGGCGCGCGCGCCGAGCTCCAGGTCGGCGCGGCCGCCCTCTACCTCGACGAGCGCACGAGCTTCGGCTTCGTCATCCTGGACGACGAGCGCATGCACATGAGCCTGACGGAAGGCGCGCTCACCGTCCAAGTACGCCGGCGCGCCGAACACGAGCAGATCCGTATCGAAACCCCGAACGTCGCGGTCGAGCTACGCGAGCCCGGCGAGTATCACCTCGCCGTGGATTCGCAAACGGACCGCACCATCGTCGAGACGCGGCATGGCGCAGCCGAAGCATTCGGCGACGGCGTCACCCAGCTCGTGCGCGCAGAGGAGCGCGGCATCTTCGCCGGCCTCGAGCCCTTGGCGGTGCGAATCGAGCCGCTCGGTCCGCGCAACGAGTTCGAGCGCTGGGCGCTGGAACGCGAGCAGCGCGCCGTTCAAGCACGCTCCACTGAATACGTCTCGCAAGATGTCGTGGGCTACGAGGACCTCGATCCTTACGGCGATTGGCATCACGAGCCCGACTACGGCTACGTCTGGCGGCCGCGGTACGTGGCACTCGATTGGGCGCCGTACCGCGACGGTCGCTGGGTATGGGTTGCACCGTGGGGCTGGACCTGGGTGGATCACGCGCCGTGGGGATTCGCGCCGTTCCACTACGGTCGTTGGGCATACGTGCGCGAACGATGGTGCTGGGTGCCGGGGCCGAAACACTACCGTCCCGTGTATGCGCCCGCACTGGTCGGCTGGCTCGGGAGCCCGCACATGAGCGTCTCCGTGTCGTTCGGCAACGTCGGCTGGTTTCCGCTCGCGCCGCGCGAGATCTACATCCCGGCGTACCGGCATTCGCCGCGCTACATCCGGCACGTCAATGTGTCGAACACCATCATCATCAACCACGCGCACTTCACTGCCGTTTACAGCGCACGGCATCGCGACTTCGACTACCGCTATCGCACGCATCCGCGCGCCGTCACCGCCGTGCAGCACGGTCGCTTCATCGGTGGCCGTCCGGTGCTCGGACGCATTCTCCGAGTCGATGAGCGCGAGCTCAGCCAGTGGCGCCCGCAGGCGCGTCCGCCTGCGCTGACGCCCGATCGTGCGAGCATTCTCGCCGGATCGATCCGACAGCCGCCGCAGCTTCATCGTCTCGACGATCGCCGAAACGTGCGGCCTGCCGCACGCGTCGGCGGCGACAGCGAGCGCCGTTTCACCCACGGCAACACCGGTCGACGCAGCGAACCGCTGCTCAGCGATCCGCCGAAGCAGCGCGGCGATTTCAATCCTCGCGGCCGCGGCCAACCGCGCAGCGCGACACCGGAGGTGACGCGTCAGAGCTTCGCGCCGCAAGGCCGCCGTATCGAGTCTCTTCCGGCGCGCGAGAGCACGCTCGGCACACGTTCGAACATCGAGCCGATCCGCCGCGACAGGCGCGACAACGATCGCAGCAGCGAACGCGCGCCCGTGCCGCGACCGTCGCTTGCGCCTTCGACATCGCCGCAGCGCTCGCCAGCCGTCACCCCGACCGCACCGCGTCGCACGATTCCGAGCTCGCCGCGCAGCGAGCCGCGGCTGACCGGTCCTACCGAGAATCGCGGCCGCAGTGCCGGAACGGTTGCACCCGCTTCGCGCCCGACCATGCCGGCGCGCGTCGATTCGTCCGACCCCGGCAACAATCGCGGGAATACCGTGCGCACTCCTGCTCCGAAGCCCGTAGAACGCCAAGCAACGCCGCGGGGAAATACGCCGCGCGACGGCGGTGCTGCGCGTCTGCCCCGCGGCGATCGTCACCGTTGAGCAATACGTGGGGCGACGGACGCCTGTTCGTCCTCGGCACCGATGGCTACATCGAGGTGCGCAAATACGCCAATATTGCCTCGCCGCTCACAGGCGGCCATCTCCTTTACCTCGTCGACAAGAAGCAGACGCGCTACATCGACTGCAAGAACGTACCGCTACCCTTCGGGCACCAGCTCGTCGCAGACATCGTCGAGCGCACCGAAATCGCGCAAAGTCAGGAACAAGCGCTTCTTGCCGCCGAGCTCGTGCTCACGGCTCAGCAGATCGCCGGTCGTCCGCTGCTTGCTTGACGCCACCTGCTAAGAGCGCACGGCCGCTCACCTGGTTACGATGCGCTCGCGCGCCGCATGCGACCCTTTCCCAATCGCGTCGCGACTGCTTTGCACCGCCGCCTCTCGTACGGGCTTTCGCTGCGTGGACTGCGGCATGGATCTGTCCGATCTCGATTAGCCGCCATGCGGCTTACGATGCCGCGGCAACGCGCCCGCTTTCGAGCGCCGGCGCAGGCGGCAATCCCGTTACCTGCAAGATCTCCTGCTCATCCAACGTCTCGCGCGCGAGCAATGCTTCGACGAGCGCATCGAGCTCCTTACGATGCTTGCGCAGCAGGGCTTTCGCCTGCTCGTAGCTTTCGTCGATGATGCGCTGAACCTCTTCGTCGATCATGCGCGCCGTCGCCTCGCTGAACGGCTTGTCGCCGCCGTAGCCGTAGGTCACGCCCAGATACGGATTCTGGCGCGGCGCGAGCTGCACCAGACCGAGCTTCTCGCTCATGCCCCAGCGCGTCACCATGTTGCGCGCCAACGCGGTCGCCTGCTCGATGTCGTTCTCCGCACCGGTCGTTTTCGTGCCGTAGACGATTTCCTCCGCAGCACGGCCGCCCAGCATGCCGACGATGCGAGCGCGCAAATAAGCTTCCGGATAGTTGTAGCGATCGGTTTGTGGCCGTTGATACGTAACGCCGAGCGCCTGACCGCGCGGCACGATCGTCACGCGATGGACCGGATCGGCACCGGGCATGACGAGCCCTAGGATCGCATGGCCGCTCTCGTGATAGGCAATGCGCTCGCGATCCTCGCGGCTCAAGAGCAGCGGTCGCTCAGGTCCGAGCACGATCTTCTCGAGCGAATCGAAGAAGTCCTTGCGGCGCACTTCCTTCTGATCGCGGCGCGCTGCGAGCAACGCGGATTCGTTGACGAGATTCTTGAGGTCCGCACCCGAGAACCCGGGCGTCGAAGCCGCGATTTCCTCCAAGCTCACATCGCTCGCCAACGGTACTTTGCGCGTGTGCACCTTGAGGATCGCCTCCCGTCCGTTCTTGTCCGGGAGGTTCACCACGACACGCCGGTCGAAACGTCCGGGCCGCAGCAAGGCGCGATCGAGCACGTCGGGCTGATTCGTTGCCGCGAGCACGATCACGCCTTCGCGACCGGAGAAGCCGTCCATCTCGGTGAGGATCTGATTGAGCGTCTGCTCCTGCTCGCTCGCCCCGCCGATCGCCGTCGGCCCGCGCGCCCGTCCGATGGCATCGATCTCGTCGATGAAGATGATCGCGGGCGCATTGTTGCGCGCTTCCTTGAACAGATCGCGCACACGCGCCGCGCCGACGCCGACGATCATCTCGACGAATTCCGAGGCGCTCATCGAAAAAAACGGCACACCCGCCTCGCCCGCGACGGCTTTCGCCAACAGCGTCTTGCCCGTTCCCGGCGCACCGACGAGCAGCACGCCTTTCGGCGCTGTGCCGCCCAGGCGCGTGTACTTCTCGGGATCTTTCAAGAAATCGACAATCTCGACGAGCTCGTTCTCAGCTTCGTCGATGCCCGCCACATCGTCGAAGGTGACCTTGACGCCTGCTTCCTGGTCGTAACGGCGCGCCTTGCTCTTGCCGATCCCCATGAGCGCGCCGCCCAGTCCGCCTCCTTGCTGCGCACGCCGAAACAGCCACACGTAGAACGCGATGATGAGCAGCGCCGGTCCGAATCCGAACAACAATGTCGTCCAGGGACTGCCGTCCTGAATCGGAATCGCGCTGATCTCGACGCCGTGCTCGATGAGAAATGCTTCGAAGCCGGGATCGACGAAGGCCGGCAGCGTCGTCGTGAACGTATCCGAAGTCTGCGGCTTCGTTCGCGCGACGAAAGAAGACGTCGACTGACCTTGGCGTCGCCTCGCTGCCTCGCGCAGCGTCTCCTCGGTCGGCCACGTGACAGGCTCGATGAAGCGTCCCTCGATGCTTGCGCCTTGGCTGTAGATTGCCTCGACATTGCCGCGCTCCACCTGCTGCTTGAACACCGTGTACGGAATGGTGATCGCATCCTGGGGTGCCGGGAACAGCAAGCGCATCAGGACATAGTTGAGCGCCAGGATCGCTAGAAACGTCAGCCAGGCGCTGCGCGGCGGCAAGCCCGGCGTCGATTGCTGCTTCGAAGATGTGTCGCTGCGCGCGCGGGTAGCCTGACGGTCCGTATCCGCGGCGTCGCGACGGCGTGAGGGTCGAATCGGCCAATTCATTGTCGACTCCGAACGCGGCTCATGCGCTCCATCGCCAACCTAGACACATGCACCGAGTCTATGGACCGAATGCTGCGCGGCCCAGCGGTGCGCGGAAAGCCCTGGCGAGACCGGGCTTGGCACGGATTGACAACGAGCAAGGGTGCCTTTCGGTTCACATCGACCAGCAAATGCCTGCTTCTCCAGCGCTGCCTGCGCACACGAAGCCTTGCTGAACGAGGGATGCATCGGTGAGGATACGAGCGCGGCGCGTCTCGCGCCTGCAGCCATCGAACGCACCCTGCGCTGAGGAGCCAGACACCGATGATTGCCATTCTGCGCGAAAAGACGCGAGAGGTGCTGCATGCCGTCGGGCCGCTCATTCTCTCGATCTCGCTGCTGCAGTTCGCGCTCGTGCGTGCACCGCTTGGGCTGTTCCTGCAGTTTCTGATCGGCGGACTGCTCGCAGCGGTCGGCATGGTGCTGTTCTTCATCGGCATCGACATCGGTATCGTGCCGATGGGCCGCTTCGTCGGCGCCGAGCTGCCGAAGAAGCGCTCGCTGCTGTTGATCTTGGTCGTCGCGTTCTCGATCGGCTTCGCCACGACGATGCCGGAACCGGACGTGCTCGTGCTCTCTAATCAGGTCGAACAGGCATCAGGCGGCGAAATCCCCGCTACTGCCGTGGTGTATGCGATCGCGCTCGGCGTGGGCGGGCTCGCGGCGATCGCCGCGGCGCGCATCGTGTTGGGTTGGCCGCTCAAGTATCTCCTGGCCGTCGGTTACGGCCTCGGGCTCGTGCTCGCGGTGTGGGCGCCGCCCGAGGTGGTCTCCCTCGCATTCGACGGCGGCAGCGTCACGACCGGTGTGCTGTCCGCGCCGGTAATCATTGCGCTCGCGATCGGCGTGAGCTCGGTGCTCGCCGGTCGCTCGACGGTCTCCGACGGATTCGGCGTGGTCGGCTTCGCCTCGATCGGGCCGATCATCCTGATCCTCGCGATGGGCCTGCTGCGCTCATGATCGACTGGCTGCACGAGATCGTCACCGTCGGACGCGGCGTCATCGTCGCCGTCACCCCGCTCGTTCTCCTCTTTCTAATCTTCCAGATTTTCTTGCTCAAGCTACCGGTCGCGCAGATCGCAGAGATCCTGAAGGGCACGCTCATCGCGGCGGTCGGATTGTTCCTGTTCCTGCTCGGCGTCTCCCTGGCTTTCCTGCCGTTCGGGCGCGCGGTCGGCACGGCGCTCGGCGAGCTCGACCAGGCTTGGCTCATGGCCGCAATCGGCGCGCTACTTGGATTCGTGACGGCATGGGGCGAGCCCGCCGTGCGCGTCCTTGCCGATCAAGTCGAAGAAGCGTCCAACGGCTCGATTCCGCGTCGTTTGGTGCTCTATGCGATCTGTATCGGCGTCGCCGTATGGGTCGGCATCGGCATGTTGCGCATTGCCTATGGCCTCGATCTGCTGCACCTGCTCATTCCCGGCTATACGATCGTCATCGTGCTCATGTGGTTCAGCAGCAAGGACTTCGTCCCTGTCGCCGCCGACGCGGGCGGCGTCGCTACGGGACCGCTCGCAAATTCTTTCTTGTTGGCGCTTGCGCTGGGCGCCTCATCCGCTACCGGCACCGATAACCAGCTCGTCAACGGTTTCGGCCTCGTCGCGCTCATCGCGCTTGCGCCGGTGATGTCGTTGATGGCAGTCGGCTTTCTGGTGCAGCTCAAGACACGTAAATAGGAGTCGCAGTAATGATCAATCCACGCCTGATCGTCAGCATCGTGCGCAAGGGCTGGGGCGATACGGTTCTCGAAGCGAGCATGCGCGCGGGCGCTCACGGCGGCACGGTGATGTTCGGTCGCGGTATCGGCCGCAACGAGCAGCAGCGCGTTTTCGGCATTCAAATCGAGCCCGAGAAGGAAATCGTGCTGACCGTCGTGCCCGACGACATTGCGCGAACGGTGCTGGATGCCATCAAGACCGCTGCCGAGCTCACCGAGCCCGGTCACGGGCTTGCATTCATCGTCCCCGTGGACGAGGTGGTCGGCGTCGTGCATCTCGTCGAGCAGCAGTCGAAATGACTGCGCCTGGACGCACCCGCCGCGCGACTCGTTACCGCAGATCGAGAATCGTTCAATATCAGGCTAGCGCGCAGCAGCCGCCTCATGAGGAGCAGCGCGTGCGAAGCGCCGCGCAAACAGCTTGGTGAGCTCGCGTAGCCACAGCACCGAGCTGCCGATGAGCGTGCACAATAGCCAATCCTTCGCGCTGAGCGGCGCCGTCGAGAATGCCGCCTGCAGGAACGGCACGTAGATCACCGCGGCCTGCAATACGAGCGACAGCGCGATCGCGCCCCACAGCCACTTGTTCGTAAACAATCCGACAAACGCGCTGCGTTCGTCCGAGCGCGCATTGAACACGTTGAAGAGCGAGAAGATCACGATGGTGGTGAACGCCATGGTCTGCCCGTAATGCAGATCTCCCGAGCCCTCGATGAAACCGCCCGGCAAGCTCATATCGAGCACGAGCAAGGTGCCGGCGGCAATCACCGCGCCGACGAAGAAAATGCCGCGCCACATGCGGCCCGTGATGACACCCTCGCTGCGTGCACGCGGCGGCTGACGCATGACATCCGGATCGGCGGGATCGACACCGAGCGCGAGCGCGGGTGCGCCGTCCGTCACGAGATTGATCCAGAGAATCTGCGTGGCAATGAGCGGCAGCGCCAACCCATCGCCGAGCTCCGTCAGACCGATCGCCCCCGCGAACAGCACGCCGAAGAACATCGTCAAGACTTCGCCGATGTTGCACGAGAGTAGATAACGGAGGAACTTGCGGATGTTCGCAAAGATGGCGCGCCCCTCTTCGACGGCCGCGACGATCGTGGCGAAGTTGTCGTCGGCGAGCACGATATCCGCGGCTTCCTTGGACACGTCGGTGCCGGTGATGCCCATCGCCACGCCGATATCGGCGCTCTTGAGGGCCGGTGCGTCGTTCACACCGTCGCCGGTCATCGCGACGATCGCGCCCTGTCGCTGCAACGCCTGGACGATGCGCAGCTTGTGGCTCGGATTGACGCGCGCATAAACCGACGTCTCGCGCACGATCGCATCGAGCTCTTCGTCCGAAGCGCTTTCGATCTGCGCGCCCGTTGCAACGCGCGCATCGCGCGCGATCCCGAGCTCGGCCGCAATCACACGCGCGGTGATCGGATGATCGCCGGTGATCATCACCGGCCGGATGCCGGCGCGCTGTGCGCTCGCGACCGCCGCTGCGGCTTCCTCGCGCGGCGGATCGATCATGCCGACGAGCCCGAGGAACACCAGATCGGTCTCGATCCGCTCATCGACGTCTTCGCGGCAGAAGGCCTCCTGCGGAATCAAGCGCAGCGCGATGCCGAGCGTCCGCAAGCCCTCGCTCGCGAGCGCCTCGTTCGTGCGCAGGATCTCCTCGCGACGCTCCTCGGTGAGCGGCCGCTTCTCGCCGCCCACCTCCTCCTGCGTGCAGCGGGCGAGCAGCACGTCCGGCGCGCCTTTCGTGAACGCGAGCAGATAGGCGCTGCGCCGCGCGTCGCGATGCACGGTGCTCATCAGTTTGCGCTCGGAGGAGAACGGCACCTCGACCAGGCGCTCGAAGCGCCCACCCAGAATCTCTTCGTCCAATCCCGCCTTGCGTGCGGCGACGATCAGTGCGCCTTCGGTCGGATCGCCTTGCACCATCCAGCGTCCGTCGCGCTCCTGCAGCACGGCGTTGTTCGCGCGGTCGGCCGCCGCGAGCGCGCGCAAGAATTCCTCGCGCAATGCGCCCTCGATGCGCCCGCCGCCTTCGGGCGCCACATCGCCGTACGGTGCATAGCCGGTGCCGCCGAAGTGAATGCGACCGCTCGCAGTGACGAGCGTGCGCACGGTCATCTCGTTGCGCGTGAGCGTGCCGGTCTTGTCCGAGGCGATGATGCTCGCCGAGCCGAGCGTCTCGACGGCAGCCAAGTGGCGCACGATCGCCTTGCGCTTGGCCATGCGCTGCACGCCGAGCGCGAGCACGGCCGTGACGATTGCCGGCAGCCCTTCCGGAACGGCAGCCACGGCCAGCGCGATGCCGAAGATGAGGCTGTCGAAGACCGCCGCGAACCCGTCGATTTCCGCAACGAGCAGAATCGTCGCGACCATGACGACCGCGATCGCCACGACCACGATGCCGAGCATCTTGCCGACGCGCGCAAGCTCCTGTTGCAGCGGCGTCGTCTCGGCAGGCGCCTGTTTCAGCATCCCGGCGATGCGGCCGAGCTGCGTATTCATGCCGGTTGCGGTCACGACCGCCTTGCCGCGTCCGTGCGTGACCGCAGTGCCGCTGAAGACCATGTTGTGCTGATCGCCGAGCGTCGGCTCGCCCGCGAGCGGTTCCGTATCCTTCGAGACAGGCAGGCTCTCGCCGGTCAGCGCCGCTTCCGCGGTCTGCAGCGCAACCGTCTGCAGCAGCCGCGCGTCGGCCGGAATCGTGTCGCCCTCCTCGAGCAATATGATGTCACCGGGCACGAGATCGGCGGCAGGCACGCTCTGGCGGATGCCATCGCGAATCACGGTGGCGTGTGCAGCAGACATCTGCCGCAGCGCCGCCACTGCCCGCTCGGCACGCGCCTGCTGCACGTACCCCATGACGGCATTGAGCAGCACGACGGCGAGAATCGCGAACGCCTCGTACGGCAGCGCGGTGGTGCGCTCGAACGCCCAGATGACAGTCGAGATGACCGTGGCGATCAGCAGGAGGATGACGAGAACGTCCTGGAACTGCGCCAGGAACTTGCGCCACGCGGGCACCGGCTGCTCGGCGGTGAGCACGTTGTGCCCCACGCTCTGCAAACGTCGTTGCGCTTCGGTCCGCGCGAGCCCCCGTGTCGCGTCCGAACCGAGTGCCGCAAGGACTTCGCTTGCGGGCACCGCATACGGCGCTCGCTCCGGTGAGTTAGACGGCATCGGAAAAAGCTGACAGGTTGGGAGCCCGATTGTCGTCGGACCACCCGGTCGACGCAAGGGTTGCCCCCGTTGCAGCCCTTGAATGCCGCCGGCGTGCCCCTATTTGTTCACGATCTTGCGTGGAGGCGCGAGTCCGCTCGCCGGCCGGGGCTACCTCGTGAGGCGGGCTCACTCCCGCACCGAGTTTCCAGGCAACAAGGAGGAAGCACCGGAAATGAAGATCGCGCAAGTGGCACCGTTGATCGAAAGCGTCCCGCCTCAGCTCTACGGCGGCACCGAGCGCGTTGTTTCCTATCTGACCGAAGAGCTCGTGCGCCTAGGCCACGAGGTGACGCTGTTCGCGAGCGGCGATTCGCAGACGAGCGCACGCCTCGTCGCCTCTGCGCCGCGCGCGTTGCGTCTCGATCCCACCGTCCACGACTACGCTCCGCATACGATCCTGCAGCTCGAGCATCTACGCCAACGCGCGGACGAGTTCGACGTCATCCATTTCCACACCGACTTCATGCATCTGCCGCTCGTGCGCGCGCTGATGCCGAATCGCGCCGTGACCACGATGCACGGGCGGCTCGATCTGCCCGACTATCGTCCGCTCTTCGCGGAATTCGCAGATACGCCGCTCGTGTCGATCTCGAATCATCAACGCAAGCCGCTCGCGCACTGCAACTGGATCGCTACCGTCTATCACGGCTTGCCCGCGAGCGTCTGTCAGTTTCAGCCCGAGCCGCGCGGCGACTACTTCGCCTTCCTGGGACGCATCTCGCCCGAGAAACGTCCCGACCGCGCTATCGAAATCGCGCGGCAGGCAGGCGTCAAGCTCAAGATTGCCGCGAAAGTCGACACCGTGGACGAACCCTATTTCCATCGCGAGATCGAGCCGCTGCTCAAGCAGCCGCACGTCGAGTTCCTGGGCGAGATCGACGAGAAGCAGAAAGCCGACTTTCTCGGCAATGCGCGCGCCTTGCTGTTCCCGATCGACTGGCCCGAGCCCTTCGGGCTCGTGCTCATCGAGGCGATGTCCTGCGGCACGCCTTGCATCGCGTGGCGCGCCGGCTCCGTGCCGGAAGTCGTCGATCACGGCGTCACGGGCTTCGTCGTGGAGTCGATCGAAGAAGCCGTCGATGCAGTGCGGCGGGTATCGATGCTCGACCGCGCCGACGTGCGCGCACGATTCGAGCAGCGCTTCTCGGCCGAGCGGATGGCGCGCGACTATCTCGAGGTCTATCGCAAAGTGCTCGGCAAGAAACCCGATCGCGCGGCCGCGTGAGGTGACGATATGGAGGTGATTGAACAGCCAAGCGAGGACACGCTCGAGCTCGCTCAGCCGTTCTACATCGCTGCGCGCGCCTCTTTGAGCGAGCTACGCCCGCGCACGCTCAAGCACGGCGATACGTTCGCGCTCTTCAATCACTTCGGGGATCTCTCGGCGCGACCGGGGAGCCCCGAGGGGCTGTACCACGAAGACACGCGCTTCTTGTCGCGGCTGCGCCTGCGAATCGCCGGCACGACACCGCTGCTCTTGAGCTCGACGGTTCAGAGCAACAATGCGGTGCTCGACGTCGACCTCACCAATCCGGACATCACCGAAGGCGAGCACGTCGTGCTCGCCAAGGACACCATCCACGTCTCGCGCATGAAGTTTCTCTGGAACGCGGCGTGCTACGACGTGATTGCGGTCCGCAATTTCGGCGATCGTCCGGAGCGCGTGACGATTGCGCTCGAATTCGATGCCGACTTCGCCGATCTGTTCGAGGTCCGCGGCGTTGCACGCGAGCGCCGCGGCCGAGTCACGGCGCGCGTGAGCGCGCCGGACACCGTGCGCTTCGAATACGCCTCGCTCGACGGATTGCGGCGTGCGACCGAGCTCGTGTTCGAGCCGCGGCCTGCACGTTTGCAGGAGCGCACCGCCGAGTTCGACTTCATGCTTGCGCCGCGTCAGCGGCGCACGATCTTCGCAAGCGTGCATTGCCGCGTCGAGGAACGCCCTATCGAGCGACGGCTCATTGTGGCGGCACGCGCAGCACGCCGCGCGCTGCGGCAGGCGTGTCATCGCGCGGCAGCCATTCAGACCTCGAACACGCTTGTCGATGAAGTAATCTGCCGCTCGATGGCAGACATCAGCATGCTCGTCACAGACACCGAGCATGGGCCTTATCCGTATGCAGGCGTGCCGTGGTTCTCTACGGCGTTCGGCCGTGACGGACTGATCACGGCGCTCGAACTCCTGTGGGTCGATCCGTCGCTGGCCCGCGGCGTGCTCAGATTTCTCGCCGCACACCAGGCCACCAGCGAAGATCCCGCACGCGATGCCGAGCCCGGCAAGATCCTGCACGAGACGCGCAAGTGCGAGCTGGCGCGCCTCGGCGCCGTGCCGTTTGAGCGCTATTACGGCTCCATCGATTCGACACCGCTGTTCGTGGCAGTGGCAGGCTTGTATTGGAAATACACGGGCGATCGCGCCACGCTCGAGACCATCTGGCCGAACATCAAAGCGGCGCTCGCGTGGATCGACACCTACGGCGACAGCGACGGCGACGGATTCGTCGAATATCGGCGCCGCACCGACGGCGGGCTCGTGAATCAGGGATGGAAGGATTCAGGCGACGCCGTGTTTCATGCCGACGGAACGCTCGCAGAAGCGCCGATCGCACTGTGTGAGGTGCAAGGCTATGTCTACCTCGCGCGTCGACTCGCCGCACAGATGGCACGCGTCGTTGGCGAACCAGCGCTCGCCGAAAAGCTCACCGAGCAAGCGCGCGAGCTGCGCGAGCGCTTCGACCGTACGTTCTGGGACGACGAGCTCGGCATGTACGTGCTCGCGCTCGACGGGGCGAAAAAGCCGTGCCGCGTACGCAGCTCCAACGCGGGCCATCTCCTCTTCACCGGCATCGCCTACCCCAAACGCGCGGCGCGCATCGCCGAATGTCTCATGTCGCGCGAGTTCTTCACCGGCTGGGGCATTCGTACCGTGAGCGCGCGCGCGCCGCGCTACAACCCGACCTCGTATCACAATGGCTCGATCTGGCCGCACGACAATGCGCTGATTGCCCTCGGTCTGTCCGAGTACGGCTATTCGCAGCACGTCACTCGCATCGCGACAGCTCTCTTCGATGCCGCTGCCTATCTCGACCTGCGCCGACTGCCCGAGCTGTTCTGCGGCATGCATCGGCGGCGCGACAAAGGTCCAGTGCTCTATCCGGTCGCGTGCGTACCGCAAGCGTGGGCAGCTGCAGCTCCGCTCGCCATCCTGCAGGCGTGTCTAGGTTTGGAGATCGACGCTCAGGCACGCGTCGTGCGGCTCAAGCACCCGCGCCTGCCCGAGTTGCTCGAATCGGTGCAGATCCATCAATTGCGCGTTGCCGACGCCAAGCTCGATCTGCTGCTCAGACGCCATGGCGACGATGTGGCCGTCAACGTCTTGAAGCGCGAAGGCAAGGCCGAAGTGGAAGTGAGCCTGTAGCGCTTGCAAGCTGGCGAGTGATCATTTCTTGACTGCGTGCAAGTGAACGCAGTGAAGGGATGGTGCCGGCTGAGGGACTCGAACCCCCGACCCTCTGATTACAAATCAGACGCACTACCAACTGTGCTAAGCCGGCAACGTAGCGAAGAGACCGCATTGGAGCGGCAAGAGGGACCGGCCGCTCCGAGGCGCGGATTGTAACCCCCTGCGGAAGAATGGGAAATCAGGCATCCTCGGCTCACGCGCTGCCGGGGCATGCCCTCATTTCAAGGCGCATGATCTTGCCCGGATCGGTTTGGAAGATCGCGGCATCGATCTGGGCGCCCGGCTCGGGCAGCTCGACATCCAGCCAGTACACGGCCCCTGCGCGTTTGCGGTCTTCGATTCTGGGATCGAAACCGACGGCACGGGCCTGCTCCGCGCGCCGCTGCGCACGCTGATAGTCGGAGAACACGCCGAGACTCAATGTGTACGTCGGCTCGCCGCCCGGCATCAGATAGACATCGTCGATGCCGTTTTGCTTGAGCGTCTCGAGAGCCTCGTCCGCCTGCGCGCGCGTTTCGATGTTCTGCACGCTGACCCAATAACCGACCCAGAGCTCGCCTTGCTCGACACGCTGATGCGGACTGAATCCGGCATCGCGCAGCGCAGCCTGCGCCTGCGCGGCTTCGGCGAGCTCGGCGAACGGCCCGACGCTCGTGCAGGTCGAGGCGTCGCCTGCCAGCACGCGCGCCATCTGCTGCGTGGGCGATTGGATCGGCGTGTTCTGATCGACTCCGGACGTTTGCGGACTCGGGGCCGCAGCAGCCTCTGCGCTCAGCTCCTTGGCGAGCACGATGCGCGGCGGCGCGTCGGCCGACCGGCGCACAGGCCGGTCGAGCGCGTTCACCTGCACGTCGATCACCTGCGACCAGATGAAATAGAAAACGTTCGCGAGGATCAGCAGTAGACAAAGTGTGCGCATGAGCGAAGCGGCAGCAGTCGAGTCGTCGTGAACCGTCGCGCGCCGCATCATACTCGTCGCCCGACGTCGAACCAATCGGCGCGTTACTTCCCGCCGGAGGCCCAGTACGCTGCGATGTTCGCGATCTCCGTGGGTGTCAGCTCGAGCTTCGTCCGGTGCTTCACTTTGCCCGCGACGATGTCTCGCATGAGACTGTCGAGCGACGGGGCGTCCTCACCTTCCCAATCGCCCGCCGCATGGCACTGTCCGCACTTGGCCTGCGCGACAGCCTTGCCCGCCTGGACGTCGGCGGCATGAGCCGACACCAACAGGCACGACGTCGCCAAGACGCTTGCGATGGCTCGGATGCTTGGAAGACGCATACTTCACCTCCTCGGCCGGCCGATTGTACGGCGTGAGCGGGATGCCGTCCTGCTGGCGATTCGCGCCCGCGGCCTACGCGTCGGCATTCGCCAGCACCGCGAGCCCCCGCAGCACGAGATCGGGCACGAGCTCGTGTTCCGGAACGAGCGGCGCAATAACCTCGCTCGCGCCGCCCGTCAGCAAGAGCTTCGGCTGCACACCGAGCCGACGTTGCATCTGGCCGAGCGCCCGCTCGACCAGGGCGGCCAGCGCTTGCGCGCAACCTTGCTCGACGGCGCCCGCGGTGTGATCGGCGAACACCGAGGGCGTCGTATCGCCATCGCTCATGCGGCTCATGATGTCGCTCGTTCCTTTGAGGAGGCTTTCGATCATGAGCTGCGGTCCGGGAACGATCGCGCCGCCGAGATGCCGTCCGCTGCCGTCGACGCCGTCGATCGTCATCGCCGTGCCGACGCCCACCACGCACGCCGGACCGTTCACGCGTGCATGAGCCGCGATGACCGCCAGCCAACGATCGACACCGAGCTTGTGCGGCTCGCGATAGGCATTCGTCACGCCGGCGGCTTGCGCGCTCGAGACGATGACCTCCGGCTCCACCGTCCAGCGCTCGCGAATCGCGCCGATGCACGCTGCTTCGATCGCGCGGCCGCCGACATTGGCGATGAGCACACGCTCGGGCGAAGACAGCGAGCCGAGCATGTCCTCGAATAACTTCCGATGGTCGACTGTCGAGTGCGCCAGCGCTCGCTGCGGCGAAAGCTGGCCCGCCTCGAGCTCGGCCCACTTGATGCGCGTGTTGCCGATGTCGATCAAGAGAATCATGTTGCGGCCTTCACCGAAGCGTCCCTGCGTTGCGGACGCTCACCTCGCCGGACACGAACCGCTTGAGCTCGCCGTTCACCTCGACGAGCAGCGCACCGTCGGGATCCACGCCGCATGCGATCCCGTAGGTCGTGTCGTTCCCCGCGATCACTTTGACGCTCGCGTGATGCAGCACATCGAGCGTGCGCCACTCGTCCGCGAAGCGCTCGAAGCCGTGTACCGCAAACTCGGTCAGCATCGCGGCGAGCTCCTCGATCAAGGCCGCGACGAGCTGATTGCGCGTCGGCGTGCGCTCGCGCAGGATCTCATGAACATCGGCCACGAGCACGGCTTGTCGTTCCGCGAGCTCGAGACGCACCGCGGCCGGCATGCGCATATTGATGCCGATACCGATCACGACCTGCGCAGGCCCAGACGACTCGCCGCGCATTTCGATCAAGATGCCGCCGAGCTTGCGCCCTTGCCAAGTGAGGTCATTGGGCCATTTCAAGCCCACCCCTTGAGCACCGAAGCGCGCCAGCGCGCGCACCGCCGCCACACCGACCGCAAGGCTCAGCGCTGAGAATGTCGGCGGCACCTCTGCGAACTGCCAGCCGAGCGAGAAGCAAATGCCGCTCGCAAACGGCGCCACCCAACTTCGACCGCGGCGCCCGCGTCCCGCCGTCTGAATCTCCGCCACGCAGACTTGCGGCCTGCCCGGCTCGGGCGGGGCGAGCTCGGCCACGAAGCGATTCGTCGAATCGACGGTGAGCAGCACGTCGAGACGCGCCAAGCGCGCACGCAGCTCGTCCGGTAACGCCTCGAGAATTCGAGCCGAGTGCAGCAGATCGACGGCACGCGGCAAGCGATAGCCTTGGCGCGGAATCGATTCGACCTCGACGCCGATCGAGCGCAGGCTCTGCATCAGCTTCCACACGCCCGCGCGCGACATGCGCATCTTGCGCGCCAAATCCTCGCCGGAATGGAATTCGCCGTCGGCCAGTAGCGCCAACAAGCGGCGGCGTTGACGCTCGCTGTGGGCACCTCGCGTCTTCTTGCGCATGCGTCAGCGAGGCCTCAACAACCAAAGACGTTTGACGCGATTTTCGTTGCCCGTGCGCAACCGCGCGATGTTGCTTCGATGCGTATAGCAAACGAAAAGCGTCATGACGATCCCGAACGCGAGCAACGGAGCTGCGGCATAACGCTCGCACACGAGCAGGAACACGACATAGCTCGCGCAAGCCAGCATCGTCGCCAGGCTGACGAAGCCGCTCAACATGACGACCACCAGCCATGTCGCGAGCACCGGCAGCAGCGCGATCGGCTGTAGCCCGACGAGCACGCCGACGAGCGTCGCCGCGCCTTTACCGCCGCGGAAGCCATACCAGATGGGATAGACATGTCCGATGACGACGGCGGTCGCGCAGGCAACGGCCAGCCACAGGCGATCCACAGCCGGCTCTGGCGGCACGAACGGCGCGCTTGCGACCCACGTCGTCGCCAGGATCCCCTTGCCGATGTCGATGACCATCACCCAGAAAGCGAAGCCAAGACCCTGCGTGCGCAGCGCATTGGTGCCGCCCGCGTTGCCGCTTCCGAGCTTGCGAATGTCGATGCCGCCCCGTAGCTGACCGACGAGCAAGCCGCCGCTGACGGAGCCGAGAAGATATGCAATGAGAGTTTTGATGCCGAGCTCTAGCATGGGGCGGCATTGTCCCCGATTCGCGCGCACGGAGGCCAGAGCTCGAGCGTGCAATCGCGGTCGCCGCGCCACCCGCGCGAGCAGCCGCTCCTATGTGGCCGATTTCTCCGGCAGGTGGACCTCCGCCAACATGCAACGCACGCTGCCGCCGCCCAGCGTCTCGATCGTGGGGATCGGTACGGCCACAATGCGGTCGACGCTCGCTTCGAGCGCTGCACGCTGCGCATCCGACAGCGACTCGATCGCCCGGCTCGACATCGCGATCAACGTGCCTCCCTGGCGCGTGCGCAGCTCGAGCATATTGCCGGCGAAGCTCTTGAGCTGCGCGAGCGAGAGCTCGACGAGCGTGCGACCACCGGCGCGCAACGCCTCGAACACGCCCGCGCGCGACTCGGCTCGAATGCATTCCCCGCACACGACGGCAAAGCGCGTACCCACGCACATGAGCACGTTCGTGTGATAGATCGCCATGCCGCGCTCGTCATGCGCTTCGAAGGCGACGACCTCGTAATCGAGCTGCTGGGCGAAATCGCCCACCACCTCGAGATGCGTCCGCGGGGACAAGCAGGCAAATGCGATTCGGCGCGTGCGATCGAGAACCAGGCTGCCGGTGCCTTCGAGATATTTGCCTTCCGATTCGAAGTGCGTCAGGTCCACGATGCGCGCGATGCGAAGGTGCTCGCGCATGCTGAGCGCCTCAAGGACATCCATGCGCCGTTCGAGCCGCCGATTCGGCGCCATCATCGGATAGAGCACGACGGTGCCGTCCGCATGGAAGCTCACCCAGTTGTTGGGGAAGATCGAATCCGGTGTGTGCGGTTCGGGCGTGTCGTCGAAGACGTGCACCTTGACCCCCGATGTTTCGAGGGCCTGCGCCAACGCTTCGAACTCGGCGAGCGCACGCGCCTGAGCCGAGCCTCCGTCGAGGCCGTGCTCGCTCGCTTGAAAGGCGTTCGAGGATCGGGTTTGGGGATTGTCCGTAAACCGCACCGGCCGAATCATCATGACGGCAGCGGCGCTTTGCTGTTCGAGGCTCATGGATCGACTCGTTGTTTCATTTCCCGGACCGTCGGCCGGGTCGGCCATGCTAACACTACGTATGTTCGCAGGTAGCGCGCCGTTCGAGACTGCTCGCTCCCAGCATGCGAGCGCCGTCGGTCCGCCTTGGCCGCCACAGCGCGGATACCGTCGAGCACAGCGGAAGTGACGGCTTGTCGCTCAGGAGGACCGATGCCGGAAATGAGACTCGCCCCGGTCGTGAAGGGTCTGTTGACGTTCGTTCCGGGCGTGCGCGACATCCTTCCCTCGAAGAGCCCGGGTCACACGGATTCGGCCGTGTATTGTTACAGCGTCTGGATGAAGCATCTGACGCTGCTCAACGCCTACGGATTTTCGGGCGTGCCCGAGACGCTCGCCGAGCTCGGTCCCGGCGAATCGATCGGCGTGGGTCTTGCCGCACTGCTGTCCGGCACGAATCATTACGTCGGTCTCGACGTCGTCGCGCACTCGGCGCCCGAACGTAACGCGCGCATCTTCGACCATCTCATCGAGCTCTTCGCCAAGCGCGCGCCGCGGCCGGACAAGGGCTGGCCAGACTTCGATCGATACCTCGACGAGCGGCTCTTTCCGAGCCACATCCTGACGCCGCAGGCGCTCGAGGCCTCGCTCGCGCCCGAACGCCTTACTGCGATTCGCGCAGCGTTGCACGGCAGTCGCGTCGCGCACGGCGTCAGCGCCGTCTACAAAGCGCCGTGGTCCGATCCCAGCGTCATCGTCGAGCGCTCGATCGATGTCGCGATCTCTCATTCCGTGCTCGAGCACGTCGTCGATCTGGCCGGCACGTATCGCGCACTCTACCGCTGGCTCAAACCAGGCGGATGGATGTCGCATCAGATCGATCTACGTTCTCACGGTCTCACCAAACGCTGGAACGGCTTTCGCTCCTGCCCCGAGCCGCTCTGGCAAATGGCGCTCGGCCGGCGCAGCTACATGCTGAATCGCCACCCTGCTTCGGTGCACCTGCGCTTCATCGAAGACGCCGGTTTCGAGATCATTGCGCACCTCAAAGCGTATCGACACGACGGCATCACGCGCGCCGAACTTGCGCCGCGCTGGGCGGATATTTCGGAGGACGATCTCAATTGTTCGGGGTTGTATGTGGTTGCCAGGAAACGGTGAAGCTCCGTGCAAGAGGAAAGCCTCCGCGTCGCTCCGGCAAGCTCCACGTCAGGGGGCCACTTCGGGAGGGAAAGCCCTTCGCTTGGCGAATTGAGCACGCTAGTCCGTCAGTGTGGCCACCTTTCTAGGGCCTACGACTCACAGCCCAGGCTCCAAGGGCTCTACATATATATCCGTCCTCAAGACCGCTCCCCCATTCGCGACATAACGCCATGCGACGGTCGTCGCCGGCACCTTGTCGCCGAAGCGACGTGACACCCAGCCGCCTTCGTGCGGCTCGCCGGCAAGATACCGATCCACCACCGCCGGAGGGGTTTTGGCAACCAGCCGAATCCGATGGCGCGCAGTCGTCACGACCACTTCGTTGTCGCGCAAGATGGGCGCGAGATGCTCGCTGAAATGCCAGAGCTGACCGATTTCGTGGCGACCCTCACCTATCAAGGTGTCGGTGATCATGAAGATGCGACGGCCTGCGTCATAGAGAATCTCGCGTTGATGTTTGACGGGCTCGCGCAATGAGCCGTAACCGTCGTGCTCGCCGAGAAAACGCTGCACGTTGTCCTGTTCGCCAAAATAAAGGCAGCGTGCCGTCGCATGACGCGACCACATGAAGTTGCCGCTCTGCGTCGATTGATCGGTGTCGTCCACGAGCACCGTGTTGTGTGCACGCGTGCTGCGGAAATAGCGCCGCCAGGCCGGCTCCGTGTGGTACGCGTAGGTGCCCGGATCGACCAGCACCTCCTCGCCGCCGACATTGAGCACGATGCTGAGCGCATCGGCATGACCATGCGCCGCAATGCTCAAGTAACCGAGCGGACCGGCATCCACGACCATGCGCACTTCCTCGGGCGTCTCGAACGCAGATCCGAGGATGTAATAGCCAGACTGCGGGAATGCACGACGCAGTGGCGCGACACCTTGGCTGCGTGCGAGCTGCTCGAACTTCCCGAGCTGCTCGGCCGCGAGCAGCCAACGCGTTTTGTCGTCGAGCCTGCCCGCCTTGCGCGCAAAATCGCTGCGCTCGAAAAGAATCGCGCCGGTCGCAAGCAGCGAGCGATAGTTTTCACTCAGCGCGTTAGCTCGATACGACGTATCCGAACGTTGGGAAGTGGCGACTGAGGCTAGCCGAGCCAGACCTTCCTTGGGCTGTGGCCCGTAGCCTGCAGCCCGTCGCCCATCGGACTGTCGCCCGTCGCCTGTAGCCCGTAGCCCGCAATCTGTCGCCCCTGGCCCATTGTCGGGCACCAACCGCACGACGTAGCCATCATCCGCATCGCCGATCATCGGCACGTGGCCGGCGACATCCATCATGGACGACAGGAACTCCAGCATGCGCTCGATCCGCTGCCAGTAGTCGGGCGCAAAATCGGCGCCCGATGCACGGGCCGCCAAGCCGGCCAGCAGCAGAAAATCCAGCACGAACTGCTGATACGCAAACGCCTGTTCCTTGTTGCCGCCGTCTTCGGCGTTTTGTATCAACGCTTCCTGTTCGAGAATCTCCTTGCACTGCAAGCCCCACGCGCGCAGCTGCGGCCAAACGTTCCATGTCACCGACGCAACGTACACGCCTGCCGTCTCGCCGATCAGATGATTGTTCGCGGACGAGAACTGCGAAAGATTGCGCACGATCGCACGCGCATGACGAAAAACGCTGGTCAGCCAGCGATCACGAAACGCCTGTCCGTCCGCGTCCGTGAATAACGGAGCGTCGAAGCCGCCCAAGAGCTGCCACGCGATGCTCCAATTGATGAGCCGAATGCCGAGCTCGAGCGAGCTCGTCCAGTTGGCGCCGCGCCCGGGCGGACACTGTGCGATCCACGAATCGACGTGCGTACGAATCGCCTCGGCGTAGCGCGGCTCGCCGGTCAAGCGATAGGCCTGCGCCAGCGTCACAAGGTGTAAGTGACGATTGGGTTCCCACAGATACTTGATGTTGCCCACCAGCCGTTGATCGCGATAGTCGAGCGAGACGGCCGGGATGAGCGGCGCACGCTTCCCCGTGAGCGGATCGCGATTCCAATCAGGCGGATGACCGAGCTCGACATCGTCCAGATGAAAGAGGCTGTAATGCCCAGCAAGAATGCGATCGGCCACCGCCACATAAGGCTGCGCGTCGATTTCGGACGACACATGTACGAAAGTCGAATGCCCGCCCACGATCCGTGGTGCCGGCACCACGGCTGCATAACCGTTGAGCAGGCGATCCTGAGTCGAGCGTGCCGCCTGACGCAGCCGATACAGCACTTCGGCCGCCGACATGCGGCTCAAGCGATGAACGTACCAGTGTAGTGGCTGCATGGATTGCGCTACTTGGACCAACGAGGCACAACGATCACGCCGAGCTCGGCGCGCGACCGGCATCGCCCGCACCGACGTGCGCAGCGGTATTCGCCGTACGCCTCGGTTGCGCGCCGAGCTCCGCATAGAGCGCTTCGATCTGCCCGATGACGCGCTCCGTGCAGAAGACGGCCTCGACCTTCTGCCGTGCCGCGGCGCCAAAGCGATCGCGCAGTGCCGCGTCGTCGAGCAAACGAACGATGCGATCGGCCAACGCCGCGATGTCGCCGGGCTGAATCACGTAGCCATTCACACCATCGTCGACGGCCTCTGGAATACCGCCCACATTCGTCGTCACAACTGGAATCCCGGCGGCCATCGCTTCGAGCACGCCCATCGGCAAGCCTTCGGCGTACGACGGCAGCACATACACTGCCGCTCGTTCGAGCTCCTTTTCCTTCGCCTGCCCTGCGACCCAGCCGAGCACCTCGACGTTGGATTCGAGCCCGCGCGCACTAACGCGCGCACGCACGCCTTCGACGTCGCCGTCACCGCCGCAGCGTAGCTTCACGTCCGGAACGCGCTGCTTCACGATCTCGATCGCTTGCAGAAGATCGTAGATTCCCTTGCGCGGTCCGAAACGGCCGAGAAAGAGCACCACGTTCGCGGCGCGTTCTGCCGCAGTTCGCGCACGCGCGGGCAGGTCGATGGGGTTGACGATCGTGCACACATGAGCGCGCGGCGCGATACGTTCGATCGCCCGTTGCCACTGCAACGACAGCACGACCACGCGTTCGGCACCATTCAGCACATTGCGTATGAACGCTCGGCGCAGCGGACCGCACTCGTCACGATAGAAGCGCTCGAACTCTGCACCGTGCAGATGCAGCACGACCGGTTTGCGGGCCGCTCGCGCAAGCAGCATGAACATCGACTTGCGCCAGAAGCTCGCCCGCGAGGCCGTATGCGCGTGCACGAGCGCCACGCGCCCGCCGACGAGCAAGCGCACGAACGACAGCAAAGCGACCATGGCTATGCGCAGCTTGCCCGCTTGCGAGCCCGACGCCATCGTGCCGACGTAGCGAATCGGCCAGCGCTCAAACAACCCGGCACTGCGATAAATATCGACGACCGTGGAAATGCCGCCCTTCTCCTTCGAGTCCGGATGAATGCCGAGCATCACGATGAGCTTTTCACGCATGGCCCGTTCTCGCGAAAGATCCCAGCGAAGAAACAGATACCGCTCGCAGAACCGGCCGTGCTGGAGACGCGCCGGATCGCGCCCCTCCTTGAACAGCTGCGGCGATGTGCCACCACATCAGGCCACGCCTCTGCGCGCCTCGTGCGCAAGTCCTAGCGAGCGCAAGCGTGCCTGCACCTCGGGGCCATGAATCACGTAAGGCGTCTTGCCCGCTCGCGTGCGCTCGAGCGCCTCGCACTGCTCGATTCTCACTTCGATCGAGGCCGGGATCTTGTGACGTGCATTGGTCATGAGCTGGGCTTGCTCGACGTCTCCGAACCCAGGTGCGGCAAGAACTCGCAGCACCACGAGATCGGGTCGCTCCTGCACCACTTGCAAACGCATGAGATGCCGTATCCCACGCGGCAAGTGATTGATGCCGGTCAGCACGCTCGCGCCGTCCGGCCCCAGCAGGACTTCGTTGGCACGTCCGATCACGCCCTCGAAGGGACGCAACCCATCCGCCACTTCGCGCACTTCTGCCGTACCGAACGTATCTGGCAAGCGCACGAGGTCGCCGGTCCGATAGCGCACGAGCGGCATCGCCATGTTCCAGAGCGACGTGCCGACGATCTCATAGAACACGAAGCCCGGCTCGCGCGAATGCTCGATGAGCTCCACGTGCGAATAGCCGGGTACGAATCGATACTGTCCCGGCTCGAATGCATGCGCGCAGGCAACGCGCTCTGCTTGTCCGTAGCGATCGATCACAGTCGCTCCGAGCTGCTCCTGCGCGAGCCGCCACACCTCCGGTTGCAACACTTCCGACGAAGAAAGCACGCGCGGGATGCGCAGTTCCGTACCGGTCCTCTTGAGCAACAGGCACAACGCTTCGAGCGGCGTCGGATACACCCACAGCAAATCGGGTGCAAAGCGACGCAGCTCGGCGACGAAGTATGGCAAGGTTCTCTCCGAGAGGTGATTCGACGACAGCATCAAGCGCCGACCGCCGAGCACATAGATCCAATACGGCGGTTCGAGATCGGTTGGATCCTTCACGTCGTCGGCGCGCAGGACCGCGATACGCGCGCGCCGCGGATCGATGCCGCTCCTGCGAATCGCAAGGTCCTGGCACACCTGCTCGGCGACCACCGACTCCGGCGAGCGGACGAGCTTGAGCGGCGTCCCGGTGGTGCCGCCGGTGGTGGCCTGTGCGTTGAGCCATTGCGTCACCCAACGGCTACCGCGCACGAATGCTTCCGGGTCGTCCCGCACCTGTTCCTTGCCGAGCAGCGGCCACTGAGCGAGCGAGCGTGGTGCGCCGACGCGCCGTCCGTAATCGGTTCGCGCTGCCGAGCGCAGGGTCTTCGTGATGCGCTCGCTCACCCATTCGCGCCGCGTGGCCTCATCCGCCGCTTCCATACGCTCGAACTCACGCTCGATCGCGGAGTAGTAGAGAGGGTTGCGGCGCACGAGACGCTCGCCCATTTCAAGACGTTTGAGCTTGTTGGTCCATGCTGAGATCGACATAGGTATCGTCAGGCCTTCTTTGTGGCGGTGATGAGCCCGGCGAAGGCATCGACCATCGCGGACAACGAAAAGCGTTCTTCGACGCGCGCTCGAGCCTGTCGACCGAGCTGTTCGCGCAGCGCCGGATCGGCCTGCAGCAACTGCAATCGCTTCGGCAACTCGCGCTCGAGATCATCGAGATCGAGCACGTACCCTTCGACGCCGTCGCGAATCATCTCGTCGGCCCCGCCGATGCGGCTCAGAATCGCCGGTTTGGCCATGGCCATCGCCTCGAGCGCAGCATTGGAGAACGTCTCGATATTGCGCGACGGCAGCACGAAGACATCCAGCACGGCCAGCCACGGTCGCACGTCGTACTGCACGCCGGCGAAGGTGACATGCTCGGCGACCCCGTGCTGAGCGGCCGCCTGCTCGAGCGCACCGCGCTCCGAGCCTTCGCCGACGATCACGAGATGCGCATCGATTCCCTGCTTTCGCAACTGCGCGAGTGCCGCAATGAGCGCCTGCTGGTTTTTCTCCGGCGCAAGGCGGCCCACGGTCCCGAACACGAATGTTCCGGACGCGAACCCTCGCCGGCTCCGCTCGGCGGCGCGGACCGACTCGCCGGCCGGCGCGAAATGCGCGACATCGACACCGTTGTAGATGACGACCGCGCGCTCGCGCACCGAACGAAGACGCGGACGCCATTGCTTGCGCTGCACGTCGCAGCCGAACACAACGCGATCCAGGCGCGCGAGAAACGGCACGAAGCACACACGCCGCCAGCGCTCGCGCACGGTCGGCGCCGTCGTGTTGAACAGCGCGGCCGTCACAGGCCGACTCGGCAGTAATGCTGCCGCCGTCACGACATACAAGACGGGATAAAGATTCACCGCAAAGACGAGCGGCGCTCGCGTGCTCTGCAGCACCGCACGCAATGCGCGCACGGCTTTGAAGGAGAACTTTCCGCGCCGGCCGAGCGGCCACACGGGAATGCCCTTGTCGATGGCCGGCCGCAAGGCACTGGGTTCGTTCAAGTACGCGATGCCGACTCGCAGCTTGCGGCGCTGAAGCGCATTCGCCAAGCGTACGACCTTGGTCTCCGAGCCGCCGACGTTCAAGCTGTTCAGCACGAAAATCGCCTGCAGCCGTGCCGCTCCCGTCGCGGCCTCGCTCGGCGACCGCTCGGTCTCATCGAGCGAATCGATCGAATGGCTGCTCGCCCTCACGCTGCTCCTTGCGCTCACCGGCGCGCCGTCGAGACCCAACCGAACATGTCTGGCTTGACGATTGCCGGGCGTTCAGCGACCGGCACCGCACGTTCGCGCGCCTGTACGCGTGCGTTCACCGCGATGCGCAGCACCAAGCCCGCGTAAGCCCAGTACCACAGCCATGGCGTGAACAGATCGACGAAGAACGTCGCGATGGCGATGGCCATGGTGCCGATCGCAAAGGCGATCAGCACGTTGCGATATTCGCTGCGCACCGACCCAATGCCGCCGACCGCCGCGCGCACGGCCAACACCAACACCGCCGTGCCGCAGATGAGGCCGACCAGGCCCAGCTCGAACCACAGCGCTAGATAGTGGTTGTGCGGCGAAAGCCGAAACGGCATGGATTTGTAGACGTACCAGCCATAGCCGCTCAAGAACGTGATCGGCTCTTGCGCCATCACGGCCAACGCGTTCGACCAGATGTCGAGCCGGCCCGACGACACATCGACGATGTCGACGCTTGTCGAGTCCGAGATGAATCGATCCATCAAGAGCGACCCGTACCGTGCGCTCAGGATCGTCGAGGCAAGCACGGCCACGAATGCCACGATCGCCAGTGCGCCCGCGACGACGCGCCCTGATATGTACTGCCGGAACAGCACGAGCGCCCACACACCCGCCAGAAAGAGCGCCACGACGGCGCCGCGCGAAGCAGAAATCAGCATCGCTGCGACCGCTACGAACGTGCCGCCGATCCAGAACAGCCGCGAGATCCCCGTGCTCATGAGGGCAAGGCCTGCCAAGCCTGGTAAGAACGCAGCAATGAAGGCGGCGCTCTGGTTCGATTCGCCCATCACGCCCTGCGCGCGGCCATCCTCACGCTCGACCAAGCCCGCTGCCTCGACGTAGCCCCACGCATCGAGCAAGGCGATGAGATTCGCCGCGATCATGAGCACGAACACGATCTTGAGCACGTTGAACGCGCTGCGGCTCTGTTGCAGGCCGTAGAAAAAGACCGCGAAGTACACGAGCTGATCGACCAGCCGAGACTTGAGCGTGACGATCGCTTGAAACGTCTTGTAGCCCGGATACTGGACGATGATGGCCGCCGCGACGATCGAAACGGCGGCGTACCCGATCAGCAGAAAGAAACAGACATGCAGCTCGCGCAGCTCGAAACGAAAGGTGCGCTGGACTGCCATCTTGAACAAGAGCACCGCCAGCACGACGTACAGCAGCGCATTTTCGACCGACAGGCCGGGTCCGAGGCTGAGCGGCAGCGCAAACAGCCGTTGGGCGACGATGAGCGTCATGAGCCCGGCGAGCAGGAAGCTCATGCCGAGCTCGCGTGGCCCTGAGGACTCCATCGCTTGCACTGAGTAATGGCTCATCGCTGCGCGGTCTCTGGTTCGTGTGTCCGATCGGCGCCCTGGCTGGCGCCTGCGCAAACTCGCGCCTGCGCTGCACGCGCAACTTGCCCAGCGGCAAGAGCGCAACCCGCGTCCCTAGAAACCCTTGGGCACGTAAAAAGATCCACCACGCCCGGTGACGACCAATCCAATGCCCGTTCACTGCAGGGATTGTGCCGCGCCGGCGCGCAGCGGATCGCGATGCGCGACAGAGGCGGCCGTGAGCAGCTCGAGATAACGTGCCGCCACCGCCCGCGGCGAAAATTCGCTCTCGACGAACGTCCGCGCTCTCCTGCCCATCTCCTCGCGTCGCTCATGCGCTTTGAGCAATGCGTCGAGCGCCGCGACCATCTCCACGGGAGTGGCGCAGCGGATGCCCAGATTGCGCTCCTCGATCAGATGATCTGGATCGAAAAAAGACACGACCGGCACGCCGCGCACCCAGGCCTGCAGGAACGTGTTCGGAAATCCTTCTGCGCTCGATGTGTTGACGTGCACTTTGGCCCGTTCGAACAGTGCCCCTACATCCTGATAGCTGACGGCGCCAAGCATCTCGACATTCGGCAACTCGCGCGCACGCCTCCGCATGTCTTCGAAATAGGCCTCGTAGCGCGGCAACGCTCCGCCCACAATCACGAAGCGACGCTCGGGCAGCGCCCGTGCCAACTCGAACAGCACCTCGGGACGTTTGACGGGACGCAGGTTCCCGACCCAGAGCACGTCGATGTCCTTCGGCACAGCTGCAGCGAGCGGCGGCACTTCGACGAGCATCGGCACTACCTCGCTGTCGAGACCATAATGCTGACGCAACAAGCCGCGCTGGTGCTCCGTCTGCGCCGCGATGAGTGTCGCCCGCTTGAGCCCGTACTCGTACATCTTGCGATCGCGCGAATACACGACGAGCTGCGCGCCGGGAATGCAACCAAGATCGGAAGCGATGCGGACGATCGCCTTCTTACCCATGCGTCGCGCAAACCAGACGGCCACGCCCGTGAGCATGCCCGCCGGCGATTGGTAATAGACGTCTGCATCGGCGACATGAAGCGCACGTATGACGCGCATCAGGCGCGTGAAGAAGCGCACCCCGGGTATGCCGCCTTGGGGACGGTACGCGGCAATGGCCCGAATTCCGTCGATCTCGACGATTGGCGGCTGACCGTGGTCGTAAACGACGATCGACACTTCGATCCCAAGATCGCGCCACGCCCGCGCCAGCAAGACATGCTGCACCGATTCACCGCCGATGTGGCCGTACGAAGTGTCGCCGGTCAACATCGCGTAATCATCCAAGCCAACGATGCATACTTTCATCGGCGCCAAACGGTCTCGCCGTGTAGGAAGTTCCCGAAGCACATTGCGTTGCGCCAATTCGTCGGGCACACGGCTTGCATGCTCCATGACGATTCATTCTTCCATGATGGGACACCATGTCGCCGCCGCTGTACGAAGACATCTCGCAAACACCACGCACGAAACCCAGGAGCACGCTGCTGCGAGCACCCGCTGCGCAAGAGCGCCGCAGCGAGGACGAGCTCTGGCAGCATTACATGGTGGAAAAAGAGCTCGCGGATCGGCTGCGCCATGCCACGCGCGAAGAACGTCGCCGCTTGTACACGAGCGTCTATGAGGAGCTCTTCCGGCGTCTTCCCAACCATCCTCAGCTCACCAAGAAGATTCCGACGCAGGAGAAGCTCGAGCGGATCGAGTATCAGCTGCGACTGCTGCGTCCCTGGCTCACATCGGACACGACCTTTCTCGAGGTGGGTGCAGGCGACTGCGCGCTGTCCTTTGCCGTCGCTCGCTATGTCACGCATGCATATGCAGTCGACGTTTCGGAGACTATCGCACGCGCGCCATCGACCCCGAAGAACTTCACCCTCTTGATCTCCGACGGTTCGAACATACCGGTACCCGACGGCATCATCACTTTGGCGTTCAGCGATCAGCTCATGGAGCACCTGCATCCGGACGACGCGCTGGACCAACTCGCGGACATCTACCGATCGCTGGCCCCGGGCGGAACCTATGTTTGCGTAACCCCGAACCGTCTGACCGGTCCGCACGATATCTCGCGCTACTTCGAGGAGACGGCCGCCGGCTTCCATCTCAAGGAGTACACCATGCGTGAGCTGATCGCGATGTTCAAACGCGTCGGCTTCAAGAAGGTGGTCCAATGCGTCCCGACGGCTCGCGGCCCTCGCGCGCTACCCAATCTGTTCTCGACAACGTGCGAACGCGCTTTTCAAGCGATTCCGCGAGCGATCCGTGCGCGCATCTCTCGTGGCGCCATCGCGAAATTCCTCGAGCTCAGGATCATTGCGACGAAGTAGCGTTGCTGCTTGCGGTCAATTGGAGCGTCGTGCCGCGGATGGCCGCACCAAACGAAGCAAGCGCAGGAGTGCGTTTGCCTCCTGGACACGCATGACGCCGAGCAACAGGATGAACACGCAAAGATAGAGCGACCCGCCGAGCGCAGCCCCGAAGATGCCGAGCGTGTCGGTCCAAAACGAAGTAGCGATGACCGTCGCCGCAAGCGCGGCTGCGAGCAGAACCTTGAACAGATCGCCCCAGCGAGCAAGTCCGCTCAGGTCGATGGCGTAGGCGCGCATCGTCTGACCAGCAAGATAAAAGCCCTCGATCGCGCGCGAAACCAGAAAGGCGGCCACCGCACCCAGCACTCCCCACTTGGGCACGAGCAGCCCCATCAGACCGATGTTGACCAGCAGCGCGAGCACATTGCTGCGAAGAATGGCGGCCGTTCTGTCGGCTGCCCGCAGCGGCACTGCAAAGTCGATGCTCTCGCGCAGAAACGTCAGCAGATAGAGCTGAAAGATCGGCACCGCCGGCAGGTACTTTTCCGAGAAGAACGTTTCGATGAGCGGCTCGGCGAAACGCGCGAGCACCACGCCCACGCCGATGAGCGCGATCGCGGCAGCGACGGTCGACCTGCGCCAGAGCTCGAGACGGTCGGCGGTCGTCCTGTCCCCGTTTGACACCATCTCCGGCAACAGTACGTCCGACAGCGAATTGCGCAGGACCGTGATCACAGGTTGGACATAAACGCCGATCGCGTAGTGTGCGAGCGCCACCGGTCCCAACATCTTGGCGACGAACAACGCGCCCAGCGACTTGTTGACCGTCACCATTGCCAACGCGGCTCCGTACGGCAGACAGAACTCGAGCTGTTCCTTCCACCGGTACTCGCCTCGTAACGCATGCTTGCGCGCACGCCAGCGCCAGCCGATGGCGCAAAGCGCGAGACGAAGGGACTCGAGCACGATGAGGGCGGAGACGATCGCGCCGACATCGCGCGTCAATGCTGCTGCGATCGTTACGACCGTGATACGCGCCACCAGCCGTGCAGTGGTATAGGCGAACACGGCATAGGTTCGTTTCTCGGCGAGCCACAGGAACTCCCAGAAATCGAGGTTCACGAACAGGAGCACATAGAGCGCAACCTGCGGCCCGAATTCGCCGAGCATCCGTCCGCCGCCGAGCTCGTGCAGCACGAATGCCGCTCCAGTTACGAGCAGGCTGCTCGCCAACGTCAACCAGACGGATTGATCGACGTACCGCCAGCTGCTGCGAGGATCGCTCGGAACGAAGCGTAACAAGCTGCTGTTGATGCCGAACCCGGCAATGGTGATGAGCACCGTCGCGTACACGATGAACTCGCGGTAGCGGCCGAAGTCTTCGACCGACAGCAGCCGCACCAAGATCATGGGGCTGATCAAGATCAGCCCCTGATTGAGCAGCCGCGCCAGCGAGACGATCGCGGCCCGTCCGCCGATGGCGCGAATCGCGCTAGCGCGGGATCGAGACGGCACGGTCTGCGGATTCGGATCGGCTGGCGTCGACGGCATCGGATGCATCACGGGTCGCAGTGTCGGACTCTCCAGTGTGTGGGGTGCGCGCACTCGGCATGGCACGCAGCACCTGACTCTTTCCATCGCGGCCGACGTACAGCGTCTCGAAGCGATCGGAGCGGATTGCCGCATGCAGCTCCGGGCCACGCATGCCGATCCGCCCGTCCGCTTGATTCTCGCCGCTCACGATGACGAAGATGCGTTTGTCGGCATGCTCGCTCAGCACGCGATCGAGCATCGCCTGGCTGACCACGACCGGCGTGCCGGTGTAGAAGTCGACTACCGTGCCGTCCTTGCTCGTGACGAAGCGTTGCGCCACCGCCGGGCCGATCAGCCAATAGTCCACCTTGCCGAGGTAATACGTTTGCTGCAACACATCCTCGGCGAGCACGACATCGTCGTCGCTGACTCCAATGGAACGCAGATACTCGGCAGTGCCTTTGTGGTCCGGATGGATGCGATAGCCGGCGTTCACCACGCGCGCTGCTTCTACCGGATTGATGACGAGCAGCGCCGTGACCGCCGCTGCGATGCATGTGCTCGCACGCGTTCTGAGCCAGCGATCCGACGCAGCTTGCACGGCGGCAAACGCAGACAGGAGCAACGGCACGAGCGCAACCGCCGTGTAGCGCGGCGGAATGTTCCATGCGAAAGCACCGATGGCAAAAACCGGCGCCCAGACCATGAGCACGATCAGCAACCAATAGTCCGGCACGGGATGGCCGCGTGCGAGGCGGTACAGCACCCACGCGAGCGATGCGGCGCCGATGACGCCGGCCGCCAGACTCAGCTGCGCAACGCGCACGTAGGGCCAGACGCTCGGTTGCCCGATCATCGCCCCTACGAGTCGGACGAGCGTTCCTGCCTTCGGCGCGAGAAGCGCCGCGTGTGCGGCGGCAACGAGCGCCGCTGCACCCCCAAGAACGAGCAACAGACGCAACGTGCCTTGCTTCGCGAAGCGCAGCGCAATGACTGCGCCAGCTACGTAACTGAGAGCCGCCAGGTGATAGAACAATGCGATCTGCAGCACGGCGCCCAGCAACAGCAGCACACCGGCTGCAATACCTTCACGCGCACCGATACTGCGGCCGATCCGCCACGCCACGATGCTCATCGCTGCGCATGCGGCGATGAGCAAGAGATCGAATACGACAGGAAAATCCCCTCGGACCGCCGGCCCGCTGCGCGGTCCTTCGGGCAGCTCCGCCGCGAACTCTGGCGGCGGCACGGGATATTGAGCCTGCACCCAGGTGTCTATCGTGAGGAACGCGACAACCGAAACGATGCAGGCGAGCGCACCGTACAAGAGGCGCCGCGCGTCGCCGTGAACGATCCCCGGCAACAAGAACAGCGCAATCGCCGACACGGCAAGCACCTGCATATCCATGCCGAGGATCAATGTCGCGGTCGCAGCGACGAGCCAACGCGTTCGATTGCTGCGTTCCCAGGCGAACACGAAAGCCATCGCGGCTGCTACGCAGGTGACGAAGAAGATGTACATGCGCGCCGTCTGGGAATAGACGACGAGCTCAGGCAACGCGGCGATCGCAGCGACGAACGCAAGATTCCATTCGACGCGCAGGAATCTGCGGCCGACGAAGTACGCGATGAAGATGAGCAGCACGCCGCACAGTGCAGAAGGCAGACGCAGCGCCCACTCCGATTCCCCGAAGAGCGACACCGAACCTGCCATCAGGTAGAGCTGCGTCAGCCCGCGCGGGTAGAACATCCCGCTCGGCAGAATCGGCGCACCCTCGGCGAGGATGCCGCGCACGGCCATTCCCATCGTCTCTTCGTCACCGTGCAGGCCGACACTGCCGAGCCCCCAGAAACGCAGCAACGCGCCGCACGCAATGAGACAGCCGAGCAGGCCAAGCTCGAGCACGCTCGCCCGGCTCGTCGCGGGCGTCGTGTCGCTCACGAGCGACCTGAGCACATCCAGCACCGGCCACCTCCGCGGCAACCTCGAGGCGGACAGCGGTGGATGAGTCGCCGAGCGGGCAACGTCGATGGACATCGATGGATCCAAAGTTGATGCAGGAGGTGATCGAGATACGCCGCAATGCGCCTCTTCTGCACCACCCACATTGGGTCGCGGCACGAGTCATCGCGACGGCGACGCTAGATCAGCAAGTTGCGTACCAGCTGACAAACGAAAACGCCGCCGAGATCGTTGCTGGAACGATCGTCGGCGGCGTCTTGCGTCGCGTGCGGTTTGCTCAGGCGAACGCCTGAAATTACAAACCCAATGTAGAAACTACTGCATACGCGAGGAGCCGAGCTTTCATCATCCGCCCGCGAGCACCGGCGCTGCCGGCGGACGCGGCGAGCGCCCTTCGACCTGCGCCGCCAGCTCGTGCAGCCACAGCTCTAGCCGCGTGTACCCGCTCGGCGTCACCTCGTTGTAGTTCTCCGGCAGCGTCAAGGTGCGACGGTTCTGCGCGAGGTTGGGCCAGCCGCCCGCGTTCTTCTGACAACGCGCGCTCCCGTCGGGCGCCACGCAGTTGATGATCTGCCCCGTCCCCTTTCGCACTTGATCGACGATGCGCGCGTCGACCGGATCGCGATCCGCCGGGCGCGCACCCGCCGACCTGAGCACGTGATCGAGCACGACACTGTCGGACGTCGCCAATCGCGTCAGACCTGCAGGCCAGGTCGGCGGCGCGTTCGTCAGAAACGGCGTCAGCGGCACTGCATTGCCGATCGGCGAGAGCAGCGACATCGGATCCTTCGCCGAATTGGCGATATCGAGTGCGTGGTTGTCCGCCAAGTAGATGCGGCTGGCCGACGGCAGCGCGAACTGATTGCCTTCGGTATGTACGGCCACCGGCTTGACGCTGTTCGCATGATCGCGTCCGCGAATGAAGACATTGCCGATGATCGTGTTCTTCGTGACGATGCCACGTTCGCTCTGCAGGTCGACGTCCCGCACCTTACGGTTGTAGACGACGTTGTTCACCATGACCATCTGTCCGGCACGCGACAGCGGATTGCGGTCCGCCATATGGGCGAGGAGGTTGCCGACAAACGTCACTTTGCCGTTGTAAGGTCCGAAAAGGACGCCATAGCCGTGCGGGCCCTTGGGATGCAACGAGTTGTCGAGCGCCTCGGCAAAGATATTGTTGCTCAACGTGACGTTGTCCCAATTCAGCCAGAGACTGGCGGTCTCGTCGATCGCCCAGGCGAACGAACAGTGATCCACCACGATGTTGCGGATCACGCCATTGTCGCTTTCGATCTTGAGCGCATCGCGATTCTCGGGATTCGGACCGTCCGGGTCGTCGCCGGCACGGACTCGGATGTGCTGCACGAGCACGTCGGACGTGGAGATGCGCAGCGCCGCCCCTCGCAGCATGATGCCCGGCGACGGCGCAGTCTGACCTGCGATCGTGATGTTCGGGTTGGTGATGCTGAGATCTTTCTTCAGGCGGATCGTCCCTGAGACTTCGAAGACGCACACACGCGGACCCGACGCGAGCGCGCACTCGCGCAGCGATCCGGCGCCCGAGTCGTTCAGATTCGTGACGCGATACACCTTGCCGCCGCGTCCGGCGGGCGTGTCGATCCCGAACCCCGCTGCATTCGGTATCACAGGCAGCGCATCGGCCATGAAAGGCGCGAGCAGCGCGGCACCCGCCAGCGCCGTCGCGATCCGCTTGCGTAGCGAGCTCTTGGCGTGCGTTGAGCGATTCATTGCTTGTCGCATGGAAAATTCTTCCCTCGATGGTATTCGTCAGCAACTTCATCGTCACGCTGTCGGCAAAACGCGTCTTCCGCACGCTCCGATCCGCAGCAAAACGACGTTCGTGATCCGTCACGAGCTAGCGATCCGACGCGGGCGAAAGTACCTTTGCTGCTGCGCAGGCGACATCGGAGAAGCCCTGAACAACGGGTTGGCACTCCGGCGTGTCAGATTTTTCCGATAGCGACGTCGTCATCTCTGACTTGAGCATCGCGGGCGCGAGATTCGGCTCAAGGCGCGGTAGTGGAAGTTACAACTGCGCTGTAATCCCTACCTGCAAGCACTGAAGTCGAGCTGAGCACGCTGCCTCATCGAGGCGCGGAAACACGACTTTCGCCGAGTCGGCACTAAACGTGCATTTCGCTTCGGCATCCAATGCGTTTACCAAACGATGCGACGCAATCCAACAGAGCTCACCGATCGCGAATTCGACGTGCTCATCATCGGCGGCGGATCGTTCGGTGCCGCCGCCGCGCGGGAAGCCGCGCTGCGCGGACTGCGCGCTGCGCTCATCGAGCGCAGCGACTTCGGCGCAGGTGCCTCGTCCGAATGCTTCAAGATGGTCCACGGCGGGATCCGCTACCTGCAGCACGCCGACTTCACGCGCCTGCGCTCGTCATGTCATGAGCGCACGACCTTCCTGCGCATCGCGCCCCATCTGGTGCAACCGTTGCCGATCGCAATACCGACCTATGGACACGGTCGACGCGGCAAGGTGTTTCTCGGTGCAGGCGCCTGTCTCTACGACTTGCTCACGCTCGATCGCAATCGCGCGATCCGCGACCCGGCTCGGCGGATTCATCGCACGCGTTTCTTGGGACGCGCCGAGCTGCTTGGGCTCTTCCCGCACTTGGACGCCCCGGATCTGAGCGGCGCCGTCGTCTTCGAAGACGGTCAGATGTACAACCCGGCGCGGCTCGTGCTGGCCTTCGTACGCGCTGCCGCCGAGCTCGGTGCGACGGTCTGCAATTACATGGAGGCGCGCAGCTATCTGTGGGACGGCTCGAATGTGATCGGTGCGCGCGCCCGCGACGTGCTGAGCGGCGAGGAGATCGAGATTCGCGCGCGGCTGACCTTGAACGCCGCCGGCCCATGGGCCGATTTCGTCAATCGCGACGAGGCGCGCTTCGGCCCCTTCGCCCGCGCGCCGTTCTCCCGCGACGCGTATTTCATCGTCGAGCGCGCCCCGGTCTCGCCGTACGCCTTGGCGGTGCAAGGGTTGAGCCGCGACAAGGACGCGGTCTTGAGCCGGAGCAAGCGCCATCTGTTTGCCGTGCCCTGGCGGGACAAGACACTGTTCGGTGTGTGGCATCGGCACTGGCTTGCGCACCCCGACACGGCCCACGTCACGGACGAGGAACTCGACGCTTGGATTGCGGAACTCAACACCGTCTATCCGGCGTTGCAGCTCACTAGGGAGGAAGTGAGCTTTGCGAACTGCGGTCTCGTGCCATTCGGCGAGACGGCGACGCCGGAAGAGCTCAGCTTCGGCAAGGAATCGCGCCTGATCGATCATCGCCGCAGCCACGGCGTCGGAGGGCTCGTGAGTCTCGTCGGGATTCGTTTCACGACGGCGCGCATCGACGCGGAACGAGCGCTCAACGTGCTGCTCGAGCAGTGGCCCGACAGGCGCTTTCCCCATCGGGTCTCGGCCTCGACGCACGCGCCGCTGCCGGGCGGCGACATCGCCGACTTTGGCGCTTTCAGCGCCGAGTGGCGGCGGCGATTACAAGGGTTGCCGCAAGCGACGATCGACGGACTCGTACGCAACTTCGGCGCCGACGTCGAACGCCTGTTCGACGGCATTGCCCCGCAGATGCTGGCCGCACTGCCGCTCATCGGCAAGTCGACGCTGCTGCGCGAGATCAGCTACGCCGTGGAACACGAGATGGCCATGCGTCTCGACGACGTCGTGCTCAGGCGCACCGATCTGGCAGCGGGTGCGCATCCCGGCCGCGATGCGCTCGAGCGCGCCGCTCGAGAGATGGCGCGTCTGCTCGGCTGGTCGGCACAGCGCACTGCAGAAGAAGTCGCACGGACCGAGGAGATTCTGCGCAAGCATCACGCGCGCGTCGATGCAGCAACTCCCCGACCGCACGTGAGTGACACGCATCGAGCAGTAGGTTGATCCGACACATGCACGCACCAAACAGCACAGGACAATCCAGGCTCTTGATCACCGGCGCCACGGGCTTCATCGGCTCGCGGCTGGCGTTGCATGCTCACCGTAGCGGGCTGGATGTCATCGCCGTCGGGCGAGACGCCTCGCGTGTAGAGAAAGAGCGCGCGGATGAGCTGCGTGCCGCCGGCGTGCGCCTGGCGCTCGGCAAGCTCCAGGAAACTCAGTTCGCCGCCAGCGTCGTCGCCGACTGCAGTGCCGTCATTCATCTCGCGGCCGCGCAGCACGAAGCGCAAATGCCGGAAGCGTACTTTCGCGACGTGAACGTCATCGGCACTCGCGTGCTGCTCGAAGCCGCGCAGAAGGCAGGCGTGCGCCGCTTCGTGTACGGCAGCACCATCGGCGTGTACGGCTCGGGCGCGGATCATGTGCTCGATGAAACGAGCGCCACGCATCCCGACAATCCCTATACGCGCAGCAAGCTCGAAGCCGAAGGCGTCGTCGCAAGCTTCGCGCAGGACCTCGAGACCTGCATCGTACGCATCCCGGAAACCTACGGTCCGAGCGACTTTCGTCTGCTCAAGCTGTTTCGTGCCATCGACCGCGGTCATTTCGCCATCATCGGCCCGGGGCTCAATCGGCACCAGCCGATGTATGTCGGCGACTTGATCCGCATGCTCTTGCTCGCGGTGGAGCATCCGGCGGCCGTCGGACAGCTGTTCGTCGTCGCCGGCGCCGAAGCTCTCACGACCAAGGAAATGATCGAAACGATTGCCACGGTGATGCGGCGCCGTCCGCCGCGCTTGCACCTGCCCCTGTGGCCGTTCACCGTCGCCGCAAGAGCATGCGAAGCGGTCTTTACGCCCCTCGGCATGCACCCGCCGTTGCATCGTCGGCGCCTCGACTTCTTTACCAAGAGCTTCATGTTCTCGACCGCCAAGGCGCAGGAGATGCTCGGCTTTCAACCGCAGGTGACCTTCGCAGCCGGCGCAGCGGACACCGTGAGCTGGTATCGAGCCAAAGGCTATCTGCCGCCGCGCGAAACCCAAGCGATGGCAGGAGCGGAATCGACGTGACCGGCGCGACCGACATGCATGGCATCGCTGCTATCCCATTCCAAGCGTCTCGTTCGCTGCGGAGCAAGTACACGTGATGTCCGCGCATCTCGACGTTCGCCATTCATCGACGCCGAAGGCGTGGGCGCCGAAGACGATTGATCTCGACGGCGGCGCCACCGGCGATCTACAAGATGGCGGCACCGCGGATATGGCTGAGGTCTGCACCGAGGATGTGCCGCTCGACACGCCTGTGGATCACACCGACACCGCCACGACGGAAGTCATCGGCGCCACAGCGACGATGGCCACGCCCATCGGACCGGAACACACTTCCACCACCCCTGCACCGGCGCGCGCCGAGCCTGCTCCAACACCCGCACGAAGTGCGCACGTATCTCCTGGCGCGGTGCTCAAAGAGCGCTATCTCATCGAGCAGGTGCTGGGTGCCGGGGGCACGGCTTGGGTGTTTCGCGCGCGCGATCTCACGCTCGATCAGCAGGCACCCGGCGCGCGCATCGCAATCAAGATGCCGCGACCCGATGTCAAGGATCGCACGCGGGCCGTCGCCCGCTTGCAACATGAATTCAAGCACGCGCAGGGCCTCGTGCATCCGAACATTGCCCGTGTCGTGGCGTTGGAAAGCGATGATCAGACGTGGTTCATGACGATGGAGCTCATCGAAGGGCGTTCGCTGGCGACGCTCATGCGCGAGCCCGACGGGCTTCCTGACACGCTCAAGCGTGCGGTGTTGACCTCATGTGCCCAGGCGCTCGCCTACGCGCACAGCAAGGACATCGTGCACGGCGACTTCAAGCCCGCCAATGTGATCGTCGGGCCGAGCGGTCAGGTCAAAGTGTTCGACTTCGGTGCAGCAGCTTCGCTCGAAGGCGAAGACACGCGCATTCCTGCCGGTACACCGGCTTACGCGAGCCCGCAGGTACTGAGCGGAGACAAGCCCGACCCGCGCGACGACGTGTTCAGCTTCGCATGCGTAGCGTACGAGCTCCTGACGGGCAATCATCCTTTCGAACGCCTCCCCTCGCTCGAAGCGCGCGCTGAGGGCAAGACACCGGCACGTGCGTGGAATCTCTCTGCACCGCAATGGCTGGCGTTGCTGTCAGCCCTCTCCTGGGAGCGCGAAGAACGTCCGGCCGATATCGTCACACTCGCGCAAAAGTTGCTCGCGGATGCGCCGGCCGTCCCACGCGCACCGCAGGCGCCGCTTGCACCGAGTCAGCCGGCCGCACCCGCGGATCCCGCCGACGATCTGATGCCGACGCAGCGCAGCTGGGGCTTTTTCGTCTTCATTGCTGTCGCGCTCGCCGTGATGCTGTTTGCCGCCCGGCGCGAAAGCATCGAACCGGATACGGCCGATGCCGTGCCGTCCGCTCAGGCAACCGCGGAAACCATCGGCACGAGCGCGCTCGGCAACGTTGCCCCATCAGGCACACGCGCGCCGGAGCATCTGAGCCTACCTACGCCTCCCCCAGCAAACGACGATGCTACGGAGACTGGCACCTCGCCTGAGGCGACGCCTGCCGCACCCGCGACATCGCGTTCCCCGCCGAAAGCCTCCCCGCCCGCACTCGACAGCATCGGCTTCGAGAGTGCCTCGATCACGACGAGCGAAAGCGCCATCGCCGCGGTCTTGATCGTGCATCGCACGGGCTCTCTCGACGGCCGCGCCGTCGCTCGCTGGCGCGCGACGAGCGGCACCGCGCAAATCGATGAAGACTTCATCACGAGCCCGACCGGCACTGTCGAATTCGCCGATGGCCAGGCGCAGCGTGCTCTCTACATTCCGCTTCGTAACGACCAGCTAGCCGAAGGCGACGAAACCTTTTCCATCGAGTTGATCGATGCACAGCGAGCGCGACTGGGAAGCGTGCGCGTCGCCACCGTCACGATCAAGGACGACGACTAGCGCTCCCGGCACATCAGGACGCCGAGACGGGAGAGCGCAACCGCGGCGAGCGTTTCCGCCGTTCACCCGAGCGCACACGCGCCGATAGCCCACTTCTCACCCATTCGCCATGCGCCGCAATGCCAGCGCCGATGCACGCGATCGCCGTCATCGGCACGCTGTAACGCGGCTCGAAGGTGGTCAACAATGCGTAGAACGCCGTCAAGGCTACCGCCGGCAAGCAGAAGACGAGCAGATCGTAACGCCGTCTGACAAGCGCATGAACGACCGTAAGCCCGAACAAGGCAAGCAGGACCAACCCACCACGCCACAAAATGGGCACCGTCAGCGCAAGGGTCTTGAGCGGCTGCGCTTTGAGTCGCTGGAGCGCACGCGCCTTGAGCTCGTTGTCGGCAACCACGTCGGCGCGCTGTCCGTAGCCAAGCTCGCGAAACTCCCGACGCAGCTTGACGCGCTCGGCACGACCCACCGCCACGATCGAGGTGGCCAGCTCGGGTCGCCCGGCACGCTCGGCCGCCAAGTTGAGCCGCTCCCACTTCGGCGTTCTATTGAGCCGAAAGAGCGGACCGCCCGGCTCGAGATCGCTCGAGGTTATCCCCAGCAAGCGACCGGTGAGACCCCGCAGCGGACCGGGCGCGAACACGTAAAACGATCCTTTGTACTCGGCCGCGTTCACATCGTTGTACAGCGTGCGCGCATACAACGCCAAGCCGCCGCGCTCTGAAACGCTCACGACGCCGAACTGCACCCAGTTACGGTACAGCCACGGCGCCAGCACGATACCAAACACCACTGCAAACGCCGCCAGTTCTTTGGCTCCAAGACGCATCGATCCCGCGCGCCGGCGCGCCAGCGCCAAGATGCCGATGATGACGAGCAACCCGATTGCGACGTACAGGAACGCCGCTTTGACCAAGGCCGCCAGTGCAAACAATCCGCCGGAGGCAGCGAGACTGCGAGGGCTCCGCCGCAGCAACCCCACGATGAAGCTCCACGAGGCGACAATCAGCAGTGCGGCTGCAGGAAGCTCCGTGTAGAGCGTGTCGATGGGCCGGCTTCCGCCCATTTCATAGAGGAAGATTGTCTGCCCGAACACCGCAACAACGAGGGCTGCGACGAACGAACCCGAGAGCTGGAACGCGACGTAGAAAGCGCCTGCGCACAGCAGCGTCAGCCAGAACAGATTCTGCAGCTTGAGCCAATGAGCACGTTCACCCTGCAAGTACTCCTCGGGTGCCGCGGGACCGTGCACTGCGTCGATGACCGTTACGCCAAGCGCGGTCACGAGGATCGGCAACGGCTCGCGATACATCGTGGGCAGGTCGGGTTCTTTGAGGGCAATAACGCCGTTGTGCTTGAGGTTCACGGCGGGCACGACCGTCCCGATCGCATCGTGGATGATCGGCGAGGGCGTGATGTGCTGCAGCCAGAGCAGCATGAGCCCCGCGTAGACGATGAGCGCCGCCCAGCGCTGAGCGCGCGTCAAATGCACAGGCGAGGATGCCGAGTCCGCCGCCCCCTCCGTCTTCGTCACGATCATCCGTCCTCCGTTGACTGCAGGCGCGATCGGCGTGTCGCGCTCACTTCAAGCGCTGCCTCGGGATTCGACCGAGCGCGTTTAGACGACGCGCTCAGGGACGTACCGCCACTGCTGCCACCTTCTTGCTCAGCACCCGCACCTTCTTGCCGTAGAGCATGAAGATGACGCGCATGAACAGCTCGAGCACGCTCGTGACGGCCAGACCCACGTAGTTGAGCGGATTCGTCCAGAAGACATACAGCTTGAGCGCGAACGGCCGCACGTCACGAAAGCCGCCGAGCTCGAGTAGCTGCGTCAGGCTGTACTCGGTAACGATGTAGAAATGGTCGATGTTGTGTGCAAGATTTTCCGCACCGACGAAGGGATTCGCGCCGTTCATCGCGTAGACGATGATCCGCCCGCCGGGCTTCATCGCGGCATGACAGAGGCGAAGAAACTCGATCGTCTCATCGTGCGTGAGGTGGTTGAGCTCCTGCTCAGGGATGATGACGTCGAATTCGCCCCGCTTGCCTTCGAGATAGGGAAAGGCTTCCGCCACTTCGCACGGCAATCCGCGCTTGCGTCCGTGCTCGATCTTGATCGGATCCGAGTCGATCCCGACGACGTTGCGATAGCCCGCTTTGACGAGCACGTTGAGCAAGTAGCCGGGCCCACAGCTGATCACGAGGATGCGCGCTGCGCGATTCTCCGGCAGATAAGGCAAGTAGTTCGCCCGATAGTACGCAGCGAACGCATCGTAGCCCTTGTCGATATCGGCAGGCGCTTGCCAGTACGAATCGAAGGGCTCGAGCTTGGCAGCCAAACGCCGTCGCGGCGTCAACTCAGGTCTGAGCGGTTGAACGTTCATGCGCACGATCCCTGGGAACACCGACAGGAGACTCTGTAAATACGGAAGCGGCGGGAAGGTTCCCTCGATCGGGGCTCCGGGCACTGAGCATCGGTAGTTGGCCAGAAAATGAATTGCAACATCCCGTTCTTCTCCGGCCAAGCCCAGTGCTCCCTACTAGCACCCAGTATCGGCATCATTCTTGCTCCTTCCCCGGTATGCGCATCCTCTTTTGTAATTACGAATATCCGCCGCTTGGCGGCGGCGGCGGTGTGGTCATGGCGGCGCTGGCGCGGCATCTCGCCAAGCGCCATGAGGTCACGGTGCTGACTTCGCGTGCCTGCGACCTGCCGTCGATGAGCATCGAGGACGGCGTGCGGATCATCCGCGTGCCGGTGTTCTTCCGCCGCGAGCTTGCCGTTGCGAACTTTCCGTCGATGCTCGCTTATCTGCCGAGCGGGTTCCTTCGCGGACTGAGCTTGCACCGTGGCGCGCCGTTCGATGTCATCAACACGCATTTCGTCGTACCGACCGGTCCGCTCGGGCACGTGCTCGCGCGCCTCTATCGAGTGCCGAACGTGCTTTCCGTGCACGGCGGCGACTTGTACGACCCGAGCAAGACAAGCTCACCGCACCGTCATGCGCCACTGCGAGCAGCGGTAAGAGCACTCTTGCGCGCAGCGGATGCAGTCGTCGGACAATCTCAAGATACGCTGAGCCGCGTACGCTCGATCTACGGTATCGATCGTCCGACGAAGTTGATCCCGCTGGGCATCGAACGCCCGCCGCCGCTCGAGCGCGCATACCGTGCGCACTTCGGCCTGCCCGAGCAAGCGTTCGTGATGGTGACGGTCGGACGTCTCGTGGCACGCAAGGCCACGGTGCAGCTCGTCGAGATCCTCGCAGCCACCGGGCTCGCCGATGCCTATCTGCTCATCGTCGGCGACGGCCCCGATGCCGAGGCCATCCGCGCGCGTGCGCACGCGCTCGGCGTCTCTGACCGTGTTCGCCTGCTCGGTCAAGTATCGGATGCGGACAAGTACGCCGCGCTGCAAGTCTCCGACGTGTTCGTCTCCACGAGCCAGCACGAAGGATTCGGACTCGTGTTTCTCGAGGCCATGGCGCAAGGCTTGCCGATCGTCTGCTACGACCGCGGCGGACAGACGGACTTCCTGACGAGCGGCGAAACCGGCTATGTGGTGCCGCTCAACGAGCGCGAACGTTTCAAGGACGCGCTCCTGTCGCTGTATCGCGACCCCCATGCTCGCCGAACCCAAGGCGAGCGCAATCTGCAGCGCGTCGAGCAGTTCTTCATCGACACCTGCGCAGCGCGCTACGAGCAGGTCTTCGAAGAGGTGCTCGCCCGACGCGTGGGCGAGACCAAGCAGCGGGCCGTGTCCCGCGTCCGCAGCCTATAGCCCATCATTACCTATGTGCGGAATTGCCGCTCTGCTCTCTCCCGACAAGGCTTGGCGCGAAGCGTCGATGCGCCGGATGCTGACGGCGCTGCGCCATCGCGGTCCTGATGGCGAAGGCGCCTATCACGACGACAATGCCAGCCTGGGTCATCGACGACTTGCCATCATCGACCTCGCCAACGGTGCGCAGCCGCTTCAGAATGCCGATGGGACGCTGCAGCTCGTCGCCAACGGCGAGATCTACAACTATCGCGAGCTGCGGCAAACGCTCGAACGCGACGGATACGCGTTTCGCACCCACAGCGACTGCGAGGTCATCATTGCGCTCTACGAGCGTTATGGCACGCGTCTCGTCGAGCACCTGCGCGGAATGTTCGCGTTCGTTCTTTGGGACGCCCGCGAGCGGCGTTTGATCGCCGCACGCGATCACCTCGGTCAGAAACCCCTCTATTATCGATTCGACGAGCGTGGCTTTGCCTGCGCCTCCGAGATCAAGGCAGTGATCGCCGCCGACGATATCAAGCGACCGTCGCTGAACCTGCAGGCGTTGGATCAGTATCTCGCGCTACGCGTCATCGACGCGCCGCTCTCCATGTTCGAAGGCATCGAAAAGCTGCCGCCTGCGCATCTGCTCACGCTCGAGCCCGGTGGCACGCCGGAGATTCGCCGTTACTGGAAGCTCTCGTACGCCGAGAAGCACACCGCGCAAGAAGAGACACTCATCGACGAGCTCGAGGCTCGAATCGAAGAGGCACTGCGCCTGCACATGGTCAGCGACGTTCCGGTGGGCGCCTTCTTGAGCGGCGGCATGGATTCGAGCTTGCTCGTTGCGATGATTGCCAAGCGCTTGCAGGTCGAAAGGCTGCCCACCTTCACGATGGGCATCGACTATGCGCGCTTCGACGAAGCCCCGGCGGCACGTCGGGTGGCGCAGACATACGGTACCGAGCATCACGAAGGACGCATCGAGCCGGACCTCGTCTCGCACCTGCCCGATCTCATCTGGGCGCTCGATGAGCCGTCGGATCCGCTGTCCCTGTGCACTTGGCTGCTCGCAGAGTTCACGCGCCAACACGTGAAAGTCGTGATCGGCGGCGACGGCGGCGATGAGCTCTTTGGGGGATACGATCGATACTACGGCAACATCTATGCTGGTCGCTACGGCAAAGTGCCCGAGCCGCTCCGGCGACGGGTGCTGCAGCCGGCCTTCTCGTTACTGCCGGCCTCCGGCTGGTACAAGAGCGCCGGCCACAAGCTGCGCTGGCTGCATCACCTGTCGTTCTACGAAGGCGGCGCGCGCTACGCCGCCAGCCTCTCGTATTTCTACTTCGACCGCGCGCGTCGCGAGCGACTTTACACACCCGCGGCGCGCGAGCGTCTTGCAGCGTTCGACGCCGAAGCTGCGATTCGTGTTCCTTACGAGCAAAGCGACGGCGACCCGCTCGATCGCATGCTCTACGCAGACAGCATGGTGCGCCTGCCCAACCATCCGGTCATGATCACCGACCGAATGTGCATGGCCCACGGTCTCGAGGCACGCAGCCCGTTCATGGACCACAAGCTCGCCGAGTTCGCAGCGGGCATTCCGAGCCAGCTCAAGATCCGCGGAGGCTCGCTGCGCTACATTCAACGCAAGCTTGCGGAACGGTATCTGCCTGCCGACGTCTTGAACCGGCCAAAACAGGGATTCGCCTCGGCGCTGCCGTACCTGCTCAAGGAGCAGTATGCGCGTCTTTGCGATATCTGCCTGCGCGATTCGCATCTTGCCGCAGCGGACATTGTCGATCGCGCGCAAATCAAGCGACTGATCGACGAACACGCGCGCCGCCGCGACGATCACGGCAATCGCTTGTGGCTGCTGATCAATGCCGAGCTCTGGTATCGGATGATGATCGAGGGCGAATCGCGGGAAGCCGTGCGCCGGCTCCTGACCGCTTCGCCGGACCGCGCATCCCTCGTCGCCTCGCGGGCTTGAACCAGCGCGACCTAGCCGTAGGAGTAGTAGGCCTTGTCGTCGCGGTCTGCCGAACGGTTGAGCACGACGCCGAGCAAGTTCATCTCCGTCAGCACTTCCTTCGCGCTACGCAGGCTGTCGCGACTCGTAGCACCCTCGCCCACGACGAGCAGCAGCGCATCGAGCTGCGGAGAGAACGCGAGCACATCGTCCGACGCCAGCACCGGCGGCATGTCGACCACGATCACGCGCCGGGGGGCTTCGTTCTCCAAGGCGTGCATCAGATCGAGCATGCGCGGCGACGTCAGCAGCTCGGAGGACTGCGCCATCGGTTGAAAGTTGGGGATCACCGAAAAGCGCTCGATGTTCGGCGAATAGATGATCTCGTCGACCGTCGCCTCGCCGGCCAGATAGTCGCTGAGCCCTTTCTCGCCATTGAGCCCGCTCAGACCGAGATAGCTTGCCACTTTCGGCCGCTGCAGATCGAGATCGACCAGGAACACCCAAGTATTGACGTCCTGCGCCAGCGCGATCGCGAGATTGAGCGCAGTGAGCGTCTTGCCCTCGCCGACCGTTACGCCGGTCACCGCCAGCCGGCGCCACTGATTCGCCTCCAGGCGCCGCAGCACGCGCGTACGCAGGATCTTGTAGGCGCGCAGCGCCGTCTTGTCATTGATGCGCGGTAAGACCTTGTTCCGCTCGAGCAGCCCTTCGTCGAGCGAGACGCTCTGGAACCGACGCACTTGCGAGACGTCGATCGGTGCGGCCGCGGGACGTCGGGCGCGCGTGCGTGCGTAGAGGGGCTCGGAGGCGCCGAGGCGATGTCGCTGCTCGGCCGACTTTCGGACAGCGTCTTCGATGATGCTCATTCTCCGTGCCCTCTCGATACCTGGGTTAGAACAAGAAACGCAGCGCGAGGTAATAGACGATGGCGATACCGATCGCCGTCCGCCCCACGAACATCATCGCATCGCGGCGTCGCAGGCGAATCGTTTCCGCCGTCTCGATGACCGGCACGGCCACGAGCGGCGTGACATTGAGGATTTCGCGCACGTCGCGCACGCCGCGCACGGTTTGATCCAAGAACTGCGCCGCCACGACCGCGGCAAACCCCAGCGCGCCAGCCAACACGATGGACACCAGGAAGATTGCAAGACGCGCCGGCTTGGCGGGCTCGCGCGGTACGCTGGGGTGCTGTGCGATGCGGAACTCATCGACGGTGCCGCCCGCAATCGCCGCTTCATTGACCTCGGCATCCATCTGACGTTTCAGGAGCTCTTCGTACTTGGCACGGGCGCCGGCCAGATCGCGCGTGACGTCCTGATACTCGCGCTCGACTTCCGGCACGGCGTTCAGTTTGCTCTCGAGTTCGCTCAGCTTGGCGCGCAGCTGCGCCGCCCGACCCTCTAATGCCGCGATTTGCGCATCGGTGGCGTTGAGCTGCGTGCGAAGCTGCACCGCCATCGGCGATTCGGATGACAACGTCCGATCGGCGGTCTCACCGGCGGCAATGCGCGCTTCGAGCGATTCGATGGTACGCAGGATGCGCTTGATGTCCGGGTGATCGTCGCTGTAGCGCTGGCGCGCCTCGGCGAGAATGGCGCGCTGATTCTGTAACTGCTGTTGCAGCGTCATGCCGGCGACCGATCCGCCGGCGCGCAACTGCTCGATCTGCCGCCGCAGCGAGATCATGTCCGGATGGCTTTCGTCATAGGACACGCTCTTGCGACGGTATTCCTCTTCCAACTGACGCAGCGTGGCGGTTTCTGGCGCCGCGGTGCTCGCCTGCTGCAGCTGGGCCATCAGAAAGACGCGCTCGCGCCGCAGCGCCTGAATCTGCGTCTCGATGTTCTGAATGTCGTCTTCGGTCCGCTGCAGGACGCTCAGGTTTACATTGGCGAGATCCGGCAAGCGCCCCTGGTTCTTCGCCTTGAATTCGGCAAGGCGTTGCTCGAGCTCTGCCACATGCTTGCGCATGCGCTCGGCCTCCGCCGCGAAGAACTTGGCGGCCGATGCCGCGACGTTGCGGCGATCGCGCCGGTTCTCTTCCATGAAGGCATTGACGAGCCAATCGGCCCCTGCGTAAGCGCGCTGCGGATCGCGGTTGTCGTAGCTGATTCTGAAGGCCGTGACGACCTCACGCTCGCGGCCGGTGCGCGGATCGAGAATTCGCGACGTGACGATGCTGACGTCGATATCGCTGCGCAGGCGACGCAGCATCTCACGCTCATCCGTTTCGCCGTCGTACAGCGTATGCTCCTCGAGCAGACGACGCAGGTTCGCATCGCTCAGCACGCGCGTGCTCAGACTCTGCACGTACTGATCCGCATATTGATCGTCCGCCCCGCTCTGACTGCGCGCCAGCATGTTTTGCATCGATTGGCGCTCGTCGATCTCGACGAGAGCGGACGAGCGGTAGATGTCCGGCAGACCGATCGCGAGGATTGCGCCGAGCGCGATGATCGGTACCGCGATATTGAGCAACAGACGGCTGCGTTTCTTCAGGATGCTGAAGTACTCGGCGAATCCAGGTGCCGCCGGATCTGCGCCTTCCGGGGGAGATGCTTGTACGCTCATCGCTTAACGCACCCGCCTTGGTTCATACCTGACACCGATTAGAAAACCGTTGGCGCTCGCATCCGTCGGCTCGTCCGAGTACTCCTGCCAACGGTAGGTGTAACTTCCGAACAACGCCCACTGACGCTGAATGCGCCACTCGATACCGGCCTCCGCTGCCGCGTACTCGCGGGTGGGATATGTACTTTCTTCCTCGATGGACTCGTTGCGGCTGATACGGGCGCCGATGAGCGCCGTCACACGCTCCGAGATGTCGTGATTCAGCCGAAAGCGCAACTGGTGACGCTCGACGATGGTTCCCGCTGACACCGGCCCGACGGTCCGTGTGAAATCCAGGAACAAGCGGTTGCGCTGGCTCTGCCACCGCCCGCCTATGCCGGCGATGAAATTATTGTCGGTATCGCCGCGCTCCGGCTCCGTGCGCTGGCCGCCAAGCCGCAGGTAGAAGCGCGAGGTCGGCGAGTAGTCGACGGCCCATTCGACATGGGCCCCGTAGGCATCGGCGTCCGTTGACGTCTCGAACTGCGCGACTTCGCCGCGCACGGCAACGCTGGAGCGGGGCGTCACGCGGAATGCCGCCCCGGCCACGAGCCCGATCTCGCGAAAGTCCTGGAGAAACCCTTCCAAGGTTTCGTCATACGACACATCGATGTAGCGGGCTTCGAGCTCGAGCGTCGTGCGCTGCGTGGCGTCATAGGAAAAGTACGGTGCCACCCGCACGAGATCGCGACGGCTGCGACGCAGGATGTGGCCCGAATCGAGAACGTCGGGATCGCCGAGCCCGCCCTCGACCTCCGTACCTGGAAACTCGCTGCGCACGACATCTTCCTGCGAGTACTCCGCCGCGAGACCGGTGCGCCGACGCGGAGTCTCGTCGTCGATGCGCACGTTGAAGAAATAGTCGTTCGAGTCTTCGTCCGACTCGTTCGGGAAATAGGTCGAACGGATCCGCGGCGTCAGCGAGACGGTCGTGCGGGGATCGACCGTGCGGAACGTCACCGCCACATCGGCCTGCGCGCCCGAGACGTCGATCTCACCTCCCGGCAGCTCCAGATGGTAGTTGTCGTTGTAGAGGTAACCGACTTCAACGACGGGAGCGACTTCCCAGTTCGCCGACGATGCGCTCCCGCTCGCCATGGCCAGCGCGACGGCGCAACCGTAAACGACAGGGCTCGAGCGCCCGGCATTCGCCACACGCCCGCGGCGTCGTACCGCGACGCGTCGCAAGCGCTGCACGCAGGCGATGGACGTAGTCACGAGGGGGTTACGGTACAACAACGATGTCTCCTGCAATGAGCTCGATGTTCTGTTCGAGATTCCGACCGCGCACGACGTCGGCGTAACGGAACGGAATTGCCTTCTGGGCAGAGCCTTGGCCGCGCAGCACGATGATGTCGTTGGACGAGGCGAACGGTGTCATGCCGCCCGCCATACTGAGCGCCTGCATGACATTGACGCTCGGGTTAACGATGAACTCGCCGGGTTTGTTGACTTGGCCGAGGACGTAGATCTTGTTGCCGTTGATCTGCTGGACGGAAATCGTGACGACGGCGTCGGCAATGAACTTCGAGAGCCGCTCGCTGACGATCTTGTTGAGCTCGAGCACCGTCTTACCGCGTGCGTCGACCTGTCCGACCAAGGGGAACGAAAAGGCCCCGTCCGGACGGACGAGCACCTGCCGTTGTAAATCAGGCTCTTTCCAAACGGAAATTTCTAGAATGTCGCCCGGCTTGACGATATAGCCGGACTGCTGCGCGTGCGCTGCGCCGAACGCAGCCAGCAACAAGAAAGCCAATAAGCAGCCTTTCAATCGCATCAAGATCTCCTCGCTGTCCTCGAAATCACTAGGCGCGGGCACTGATGCGCCGTAACTCGCCGCGCCGGCAGACTTCGCAAACGATGTTGGCCTGTCCTTTGCAGATCGTGTGCCAACGCTGGCGAATGTCGTTTTCCGTCGTCGCGGCTAGGTAATTCGACTGCACGCGAGCGTACGTCGGCATCGTGCTTGCTGCGATCGTCGGTAAACGAACCAAGCGTTGTAAGAACGTTGGGAAGAAACAGGATGGCCTCGGCAATAGTTACAACCGAATGCGGCGACGTTGACGCGACAGCTGCGTCGCACGGTCACGAGGACCGGCCCACGCTCTCCGTCATTGTGCCGCTTTACAACGAGCAGGAGAGTGTGCGTCCGCTCTATGCCGCCATCGTGCAGGCTGTCGGCGAGCTCGGGCGCTCGTTCGAGATGGTGTTCGTCGACGACGGCAGCACGGACGACACGGTCGCCATTGTCACCGAGATCGCGCGGTTCGATTCGCGGCTGCGGCTCGTCAAGTTCCGCCGCAACTACGGCCAGACGCCCGCCATGGCAGCCGGCATCGAGCACGCGCGCGGCGAGGTGCTCGTCACCATGGACGGCGATCTACAGAACGATCCTGCGGACATCGGCCTCTTGCTCGCGAAAATCGAGGAGGGGTATGACATCGTCGTCGGCTGGCGCTACAACCGGCAGGATAAGCTCGTCTCGCGCAAGATCCCTTCGCGCATCGCCAACTGGCTCATCGGCAAGGTGACGGGCGTGCCCATTCGCGACAACGGCTGCTCGCTCAAGGCATTTCGGGCCGACCTGATCAAACAAATTCCGCTCTACTCGGAAATGCATCGCTTCATCCCGGCCATGGCGTCCATCGCCGGTCCGCGGATCGCGGAGATCAAGGTGAGACACCATCCGCGGCGCTACGGCCAGTCGAAATACGGCCTGTCGCGCATTTACAAGGTGCTGCTCGATCTAATGGTCATCAAGACGGTCGCGACGTTCGCCTCACGCCCGTTACGCTGGTTCGCGGTGCTTTCCTTGCCGCTGTTCCTCGTGTCCTGCGCCGCATTCGCGCATTCGATCGTCGCGCTCATCAACGGCCGCGACATGTCGATGCCGATCGCAGGCAGCGGCATCGTCTTTCTGGCATCCGCCATGGTGCTGCTGTGCTCGGGCGCGCTCGCCGAGCTCACCTACGCGCGCGGCGACATCCGCGACCACGAATTCTCGAAGCTCACGCAAACGATTCGCGTCGCACGAGGCGGCGCACGAAGGATCCCATGACTGCCCCCTACTCGCCTTCCCGCTTGTCGATCATCGTGCCCGTCGGCGCTCGCCGCGCCGACCTCAAGACGCTCTATGCGGAATACAAGTCAGGCGTCGAAGCAATCGGACTGCCTTACGAGTTCGTCTTCGTGCTCGACGGACCGCGCGGCGATGCCGCACGCGCGCTCGATGAGCTGCTGCAAGCCGGCGAACCGCTGACCGTCATCAATCTGACGCGTTGCTTCGGCGAAGCGGCCGCCTTGATGGCCGGTTTCGAACGATCGAGCGGCGATGCCATCCTGACGCTGCCCGCGTATCACCAGATCGAAGGCAGCGAGCTGCACAAGCTCGTCGCGGGCCTTGCCACTGCGGACGTGACGGTCGGCTATCGTTGGCCGCGCGCCGGCAACGCGATCGAAAAGGCGCGGCGCGCCATCTTCCACGGCTTGGTGAACTTCGTAACCGGCTCGCGGCTGCGCGATCTCGGCTGCGGCGCCCGCGCGCTGCGCCGTCAGGTCTTCGCCGAACTCGACCTCTACGGCGACCAGCATCGCTTCATCGCCATCCTTGCGGCACGCCTCGGCTTCCGCGTCGCAGAAGTGGCGGTGAGGCAATCGCCGCACGATCGGCGCTCGCGCGTGTATCGGCCGCGGGAGTATCTACATCACTTCCTCGATCTCATCAGCATTTTCTTCCTGGTGCGCTTCACCAAGAAGCCGCTGCGCTTCTTCGGCATGATCGGAGCGGTGACGTTCGGGATCGGCGCACTGCTCATCACGTACTTGGGGATCGAGCGCATCGCGTTTCAGAGCAGCCTCGCCGATCGCCCCGCCCTGCTCCTTGCGGCACTCTTGATCGTGCTCGGCATGCAGATCTTCGCATTGGGTCTGCTCGGCGAGCTCATCATCTTCACGCATGCCCGCAATGTGAAGGATTATCGCGTCGAAGAAGTCATCCATTACCCGGAAAGCGATGAAGCCTCATCGAGCGAGAACGCAGCCGATGCACGCTCGCGACCCAAGGACGTACCGCACTCGCCGTCGTCGGCCGTCGCGTAGGGATCGAGCCTACCTCGACGCATCCATACGCGAGCACGGCGATCGCAAAGACCGTGGGGCAGCCTGAGGATGAGGGGCCGCGACCAGCCGAGCCCGTCGAATCGAAACATGGCGCTTGCGCGTCCGCCGATCCCGATCACCATGCGTGCGCGCTCGACGAGCTTGCTTGGCAGACGCTCGGACGTGTCGCTCGCATAGACGCGCGTCATTTCGGTTGCGTACAACGCCGATTCCGAAAGCGGAAGCGCTGCGGCGCCTTCTGCATCCTGCACGACTACGGCATGCGGCCGACCGACCCGTGCCTGCAGCGCACGCAGTTGTACCAGGAACGCATCGACGAACGAGCGTCGCGCTTGGCTCGGTAGAGCGCTCACGTCGAGCACTACGCTTGTCGCGGCGTGCTCGAGCGCGGAGAGAGCGTCCGATAAGCGAGGTGCATTCTCTCTGTCGCCCACGACTTTCACGTTGCGCGCATAGCGCTCCTGGTCGGTGTTCGTGGCGAGGACGCAGCACTGATATCCGGCATCGTGCCACTGTCCCACCAGATACCGACAGAGCCCACGCGCAGCATCGCCGGTCGGCCCGGCGACGACGATCGAATCGCCGCACGGCGCGGCGTGCAGCACCGTACCACCGTCGAGCACGCCAAGTGCGGCGCAGCGGCGCGGGCGCGCATACGCAAGATCGCAATCGGCCAGCTCGCGCGCGATTTCGAGAAATCCGTGGAAACCTTCGGCGTGCGTGATGCGGTCGGCACTGGCTCTGACCTGCGGCCGCGCGTTCCGCAGGGCAATGGCGTGTTCCGCCAAGCGAAAGAGCGCGCGATCCGTTTCGGCAGCGCCGATCGCAACGAGGTTGTGAGCCGAGATACCGAGCCGATGCAGCGCCTCTCTGACGCCCGATGCCTTGCTCACTGCGGGCGGCAGCAGATGCAGCGAGTGTCCATTCGGGACGATCCGACAATCGATGCCGAGCCTCGCAACTGCCTCCCGCACCGTGCGCTCATGCCCCCGCGCCGTCGTGACGATCGAGCTGCCCACGGCAAGCGGTTCGACACGGCGCCGACGAAGCTCCTGCACCAACACCTCAGAGGGAGCACGCGCCAGAATCGCCGAGCGCCGCAGCGCCGGCTGATAGAGCACACCGCCGTTCTCCGCGATCACGTAGTCGAAGAGCTGCGCCGGCGGAAAAACCTCCAAGAGATCGCGCAGGTCGCGCGCCGTCGCCAGAATGAGCTTGCGGCCCGTCGCCGCCAACATACGCAGCGCCGTCGCGCAGCGCGCATCGTATTGTCCGTCGCGCGCGAGCGCTTCGTCGAAGCCGGTTGCCAGAACGACGAATCGCATATTCCGTTCCTGCACGATCGTCAGAGCCGCGACACGTGTCAGCGCGCCACGCTCCGTGCAACGCGCGCGCTCGCGTCCGCTACGTATCCCGCGCCATCAACGCTCCTCGCGAAACAATGCCTCGTAGGCTTCCAACAGCCGCGGCGCTTCGTGCTCCCACGACAACGCCGTACGCACGCGCTGCAGGCCGATCTCCCCCATCCTCCGTCGCCGCGGCTCGTCATCCAAGAGCTCCACGATCTTGCGCGCCAGGTCGATCGGGTCATTGCGTTTCGCGTACAGCGAAGCTTCCTGTGCCGAGACGCGACCTTCGACCAGGTCGTACTGAACGATCGGCTTGCCGAGCGCCATGTACTCCATGATCTTGTTCATGGTCGACTTGTCGTTCATCTCGTTGGCGACGTCCGGATTGACGCACACGTCCGCTGTATTGAGCATCGCCAGCAACTCATCGTCGGATACGCGCCCGGTGAACGTGACGTAGTCGGCGACATCGAGCTCGCGCGCCAACGCCTGCATGGCGGCCAGCTCTGTACCGCCGCCGACGAGCCCGAAATGGATATCGGTACGCCGAAGCTCGTGCACGATGTAGCGAACCGCCTGCAACAACCCGTCGATACCTTCCTGCCGCCCCATCACTCCGACGTACCCCACGAGGTATCGTCTACCGCGTTTGAGCTCTGGCACTGGCGGCAGGATCTTGAGTCGGCTTAAATCGGGTCCGCTCCGCACGACGAACACTTTCGATGGCGGTAGCCCGCCGCGTTCGATCGCAATCCGCCGGTACGACTCGTTCGTTGCGACTGCGATGTCCGCCGTCCGAAACGTCAGACGCTCGAGCGCGAGCATCAAGCGATAGAAGAAGTCGCGGCGCTGAAACTTCGCCTCGTAGAGCTCGGGATTGATGTCGTGGTGGTCGAAGAGAAATTTCTTGCCGAACAGCTTGTAGAAGCCACCGATCAGAAAGAGGGTATCGGGCGGATTGCAGGCGTGAATGGCATCGAAGCCGCGTTCGACGAACACGCGCACTGAGAGCGCGAACTCGGCGAGGAGTGCCCAGGAATACTCGAACAGATAGCCGAGCGCACTGCGCGCCTCGAACGGCTGCGGGTGACGGTAGATCGCGATGCCGTCGATCTCCTCAAAGCTCTTTTCGTAACCCTTCCCTTTGGGGCAAATGATCGACACACCGTAGCCGGCCGCGCGCAACGTGCGTGCCTCCTGCCAGACGCGCCGATCGAACGGGCACGGCAGATTCTCCACGATGATGAGAACCCGCCGGCCGACACCGGTTGCAGCTACGATCGAGCTCATCGTCTGACCGTCTGGATGGGAAGACATGCGCGACTACCAACACACCCCGCGATACTGCGCGGCCACCGCTGTGCGGTTCGGCAGCATCGTCAGATCGACGAGCCATTGCTCGGGTCGCGTATGCGCCTCGAGCGCGGCAAGCACCTCCGGCGATTTCATCGCGACGACGAGGACGTCGGCATCGCGAATCAGCGCACCAAGATCGTTCGTCATGAGCGACGCGATGTGCGGAATGGTCTCCTCGATGAAACGTCGGTTCGCACCGATGAGACGGGCAATATTTACTTGCGGATCGTAAATGCCAAGCTGTAAGCCTTTGCCGATGAAGCGCTCGGCCATGATCACGAAGGGGCTTTCGCGCAAATCATCCGTTCCGGACTTGAAGCTCAGGCCGATCATTCCGATCGACCGTTTCCCGCTCGCCAGCACGGTATTGATGGCATGCTCGATGTGCGCCGCATTGCTCGGCAGGACATGGGCGAGCATCGGCAGCTCGACATCGTTGCTCTTCGCCGCGTAGAGCAACGCCTTCAAGTCCTTCGGCAGGCAGGAACCGCCGAACGCGAAACCAGGACGCAGATAAGCCGGCGAGATATTGAGTTGCCGATCGAGGCACAGCAGACGCATCACCTCGTGCGGATCGACGCCGAGCGCCTGCGAGAGCCGGCCGATCTCATTGGCGAAGGTGACTTTGACGGCGTGGAAGGCATTGCACGCGTACTTGAGCATCTCTGCGGTACGGATCGTCGTGACCACGAACTCGCACGGCAGATGTCCGAACAGCGAGCGCAGCACCCCGACCGTCTGCGGATCGTCGGTACCAACGACCGTCATCGGCGGATGGTCGTAATCGGCGATGGACGTACCTTCGCGCAGGAACTCAGGCTGAAAGCACAGACCGAAGTCGCGCCCTGCCTTGAGCCCCGAAGCGCGCTCGATCGCGGGCTGGATGACGCCCTCGACCGTGCCGGGCTTGACGGTCGAACGAATCACGATCGTGTGACGTGATGCCTTCTCCGGCAGAACCGCACCGATTTGCTCGGAGATGCGCGTGATCGCCGTGAGATCCTGATTGCCGTTGGCGCTGGCAGGCGTGCCGACGCAGACGAAGGACAGGTCGGTTGCGAGTATGGCTTCGCGCACGGAGTCGGTGACGTGCACGCTGCCCGAATCCATCACCGTACGCATGAGCTCCTGGATGCCGGTCTCGACGATGGGCGCCTGACCGCGGCGAAGCAGCTCCAGCTTGTTGGGATCGATGTCAACGCCGACGAGCTCATGGCCATCCCGCGCCAAGCAGGCAAGTGACACCGCGCCGACATAGCCAAGTCCGAAGATGCTGATCCGACGTGGCTCGACTGCACGTGCAACTTCTTCTCGGTTCGCTTGCTCGAGCCACGCGGATCGTTCATTAGCGGCACTGGTCAATGTCTCACTTTGCAACGACATGATCGCTCCGCATGTAAACCTCCTAGCTGAGAAACGCTGCAGGAGCGGCAAGTTCTATGCCACGTCGTTGCGATGTAGCACGCAGTGAGACAACGCATTGGCAATGCGTTGCTGATCCATCTAGCGACTATGGCACGGTGAAGTTTTCAGTCATTGCACTGCGCTTGAAAAACATTCAGAGCGTCGGAGCTCGCCGACAGGAACAGCACGAGAAAAAACTTAATTACAAGGAACCCGTTGACCGGTTGAAGAATTTGCATCTGGCACGTCAGCATTTCTTCTCGGAGACGATCAACAGTGACAGTTGAAGCCTCGATCAAATTGCACGAAGACGGTCTGGGAAATCTGCTGGGACGCTCGCCTGCGATGAAGCAAGTGTTCGCGCTGATTCAGCGCGTCGCGCCCACCGAAGCGACGGTGATGATCATGGGAGAAAGCGGCGTCGGCAAAGAGCTGGTCGCCGAGTGCATCCACTTGTTGAGTCACCGTGCACGCGGGCCGCTCGTCGCGATCAATTGCGGCTCCATTCCGGCGTCGCTCATCGAAGCGGAGTTGTTCGGATACGAGAAGGGGAGCTTTACCGGTGCGTCGCGCACCCATGCAGGCGTGTTCGAGCGCGCCACGGGCGGCACTTTGTTCCTCGACGAAGTCACGGAGATGCCGCTCGAGATGCAGACGCGCTTGCTGCGAGTCCTCGAGACCGGAAGGTTTTACAGAGTGGGCGGCATGCAGGAGATCAAGACAGACATCCGTGTCGTCGCCGCCACCAATCGCAATATCACCGAAGCCGTCGCGAACCGACAGCTGCGCGAGGACCTCATGTACCGGTTGGCGGTGTTTCCGTTACATGTCCCGCCGCTGCGCGAACGGCCAGGCGACGTACCGCTTCTTGCAGAGCATTTCTTGAAGCTGTTGAACAAAGCGAACGGCGCGCAGAAGCGCTTCTCGCCTGCGTTTCTCGATGCGCTGCGTTCCTATCGCTGGCCCGGTAATGTGCGCGAGCTCAAGAACGCGGTCGAGCGCAGCTTCATCCTGGCCGACGATGAGCTCAATTTCGATCTGCCGCTCGCGATACCGATGCCGCAGCAAGCCGAACCCGGAACCAAGCCGGCCGCCTTGCAGGTACCGCTCGGCTCGCGACTCGATGAAGCGGAGCGGTCGCTGATCGAGGTGACGCTAGATTACTGCGACGGCGACAAGAAGCGCGCCGCTGCAGTGCTCGGCTGCAGCTTGAAGACGCTCTACAACAAGCTGAACAGTTACGCCCGCGAGAATGCAGCGGCACGCGCTCGTGCGGTGCCGGTTCATGCGCACGTCGTTCCCGGGCCGGTGTCATCGTCGGCACCGATGTAGCGCGTACGAACGAGTGACGAAGATCGCGCGCTCCGCCTTGGCGAGGCGGCGGCGGGCATTCGTCATCTCGAGCTCATCATCCATTTCCTCTCTTGTCTCCTGCCCTGGGGCCGCCTAGACTCGATACCCGACAGTCGTCTGGTATCGCACGGCCCCAATGTCCCCTCTTTCTCCTAAGCAATTGAAGGTATTGGAATTTATCCGCCGCTTCATGGAGACGAGCGGATTGCCGCCCACGCGCGGCGAAATCGCCCAGGGGCTGGGACTGAAAAATCGCCAGGGCATCGACCAGCACCTGCGCGCGCTCGAACAGAAAGGAGCGATCGAGCTGCTGCCCGGCCTGTCGCGAGGTATCCGTCTGCGCGAAGAGGTCGCAGCGCCCCCGCAGCCTCACCCCGCCCGGCAGAGTCCGACGGGTCTTCCTTTGCTGGGCCGCATCGCCGCGGGCGCTCCCATCTTGGCCGTCGAGAACATCGAAGAGCACGTTGCCATCGATGGCAGCTTGTTCAGTCCGCACGCGGATTTTCTGCTGCGAGTCCGCGGCGACAGCATGCGCGATGCAAATATTCTCGATGGCGATTTATTGGCCGTGCATCGCACTGCGCACGCAGACAACGGCCAGATCGTGGTGGCTCGCCTCGACGATGAAGCCACCGTGAAGTACTACGAGCGACGCGGTCACCGCGTCCGCCTCGTTCCCGCGAATGCCGATTACGTGCCCATCGAAATCGATCTACGGCAGCGCGAGCTCGTCATCGAGGGCTTGGCAGTCGGCGTGCTGCGGCGCGATCTCCCTGCATGGACGCCGACACGATGACTTGCCATGAGTGCGAACCGCGCCCAAACGTTGGAGCAGCTTGCGCATCTGTGTCGCGCCGGGCGTGCTACGGGCGTCTTGCCCGCGACCTCGACCGGATGGACCGAGCTCGATGCCGTGCTGCCGGGCGGCGGATGGCCGCTGGGTACGGTGGTCGAGCTCATGCCGACTGCAACGGGCATCGGCGAATTGAGCTTGCTGATACCGACGCTCGCACAGTTGAGTTGCGCTGAACGATACGTCGCGTTCGTCTCTCCGCCCCACGTTCCTTTCGCGCCGGCGCTCGATCGAAAAGGCGTGCGGCTGGAACGCCTGCTCGTCATCGAGACCAGCAATACCGTCGATACGTTGTGGGCATTCGAGCAGACGTTACGCTGCAATGCCTTCGGCGCCGTGCTCGCCTGGTGCACCACGACGAAAGATCGCGAAGTGCGTCGTCTGCAGCTTGCTGCCGAATCGGGCCGTAGCATCGGATTCTTGTATAGAGATCCCGCCGCAGCGCTCACGCCATCCCCTGCTGCCATTCGTTTACGGCTGCATGCCAACGACAGAGGATTGACCGTCGAAATCCTCAAGTGCCGCGGCGCACGCAGCGGCATGACGGTCGCCATCAGCCCCGACAAGCACGCCAGTGTTCGCGCTTCCGGCTCCAGCCTCCAGCCTCCAGCCTCCAGCCTGTAGCGCCATGCTGTGGCTCTGCATCTGCCTTCCCCAACTGCCGCTCGAGGCATTGCGCGCGCGCGATGACGGGATCCCAACCGTCGTAACGAGCTGCATAGGCCAATCGCGCTGGGTCATCTGTCGCAACCAAGCTGCCGAGCGCCAGCATGTCAAAGCGCCGATGAATTACGCCACGGCGCTTGCGATGTGCGACGAGCTCAAGATGCTCGAACGCGCGCCCAATGCAGAGCGCGCGGCGCTCGAACGGCTCGCCGCTTGGGCATATCAATTCAGCAGCACGGTTGTCGTCGGTGAGATTTCGTCCCGCCTACATGAGGCACAACAGGCTGCATTGTGGCTCGAAGTCGGCGCGAGCCTGACGCTGTTCGGCGGACTGCGCGCATTGGTCGCCGCAATCGAAACGGAAATCGCCGCGCTCGGCTACACGTTCAAGCTCGGCATCGGACCAACTCTCGAAGGCGCAGCATTGCTGGCTCGCGCGGGCATCCGAGTCGCGGTCACGAGCAACGCCGCGTTACGCGCACGCATCGGCAATCTGCCTGTTCAGCATCTGGCGCTTTCCGCTCAAGCCTGCGAGCAGCTGGCGACCGCCGGAATACGGAACATCGGACTGTTGCTCGAGCTGCCGCGCGATGCGCTGGCCAAGCGATTCGGCACCGAGATGTGCGACTATCTCGCGCGTTTGACGGGCCAAGCCCCCGATCCGCGCCCGACCTTTCATCCGCCGGCGCATTACGATGCGCGCTTCGACTTCGATTTCGAGCTGCGTAACAGCGAAGCATTGCTGTTTCCGCTGCAACGCATGCTGCGCGAGCTCGCCGGCTTCCTGCGCGCCATGGATGCGTGCGTGCCAAGCTTCGAGCTCATCTTCGAGCATCGCGAGCAAGCACCGACGGCGCTACGCATCGGACTGTCCATACCGGAGCGCAGCCCCGAAAAGCTCCTCACGCTGGTACGCGAGCATCTCGCGCGCACGGTCTTGGCGGCGCCCACGATCGGTCTGCGCCTGATCGCACACGAGCTCGTCGCATCGTCGGCACGCCAGTCGGATCTGTTCAGCTCGGCTCTCCAGGAGACGGAAGCGCTGGCGCACACGCTCGATAAGCTCGTCGCCCGCTTGGGCGAGAGCCATGTCTTCGGCCTTCAATGCATCGCCGACCATCGCCCGGAAAGAGCCTGGCGCAAGGCACGGCCTGACGAGAAACGCTCTGGCATGGCATTCCCCGAGCGTCCGCTTTGGCTGCTCCAGCAACCCAAGCCGCTTCAGCTTGCCTCGCCTCCCATGCTCGTTGCAGGTCCGGAACGAATCGAAAGCGGATGGTGGGATGGCGCCGATGTGCAGCGGGACTACTACGTTCTGTGCACGGACGAGCACGCCAAGCTCTGGGCCTACCGAGACCACGAGCGCAACGGCGAGTGGTACCTGCACGGATTCTGGGCGTGAGCGCGATGTACGCCGAGCTGCATTGTCTCTCCAACTTCAGCTTCTTACGCGGCGCTTCGCATCCCGCGGAGCTCGTCTATCAAGCGCATCGTCTCGGCTATGCAGCGCTCGCTCTCACCGATGAATGCTCGATGGCCGGTGTGGTACGCGCGTACGAAGCGGCTAACGATTGCGGCTTGAAGCTGATCGTCGGCTCGGAGTTTCGCACCGTCGACGGCTTGCACATCGTGCTGCTCGCGTCCACGCAACGCGCCTACGCGCAGATCTGCAGGCTCATCACGACTGCACGGTGCCGCTCAAGCAAAGGCCGCTACCGACTGACGCGCGCAGATTTCTCGGACGGATTGGACGAATGCCTCGCACTATGGATCCCCCCGCAGCATCCCTCGCCGGAGCATGTCGCGTGGCTCACAGAAAAATTCTCCGAGCGTGCGTGGATTGCAGTGGAGCTGCACCGGGATGCTGACGATCCGCAAAGACTGCACGAGCTGCAATCGCTCGCACGTCGCTTCGGCTTGCCATTGGTGGCGGCAGGCGACGTCCACATGCATGTCAAGGAGCGCCGCGCGCTGCAGGACACGCTCACCGCCATCCGGCACCGCTGCACGCTGGCAGAAGCAGGACATCGCTTGTTTCCGAACGGCGAGCGCTATCTGCGCCCGTACGACGATCTTGCATCCCTCTATCCGCGCGAGCTGCTCGATGAGACGGTGCGCATTGCCGAGCGCTGTTCGTTCTCCCTCGGCAGCCTGCGCTATCAATATCCGCAGGAGCTGGTGCCGGAGGGAAAAACGGCAACGCAATACCTGCGCGAGCTCACCGAAGCCGGTCTTGCGCAGCGCTGGCCCGAGGGCGTGCCGGCGAAGATCCGCAACACGGTCGAAAAGGAGCTCGCACTGATCGCCGAGCTCGAGTACGAGCCCTTCTTTCTCACCGTCTACGAGCTCGTCACCGAAGCCCGTCGACGCGGCATCCTGTACCAAGGGCGCGGCTCTGCCGCCAACTCCGTCGTGTGCTATGCGCTGCACATCACCGAGGTCAACCCGGAAAACATCGACGTGCTGTTCGAGCGCTTCATCAGCAAGGAACGCAACGAACCGCCGGATATCGACGTGGACTTCGAACACGAACGTCGCGAAGAGATCATTCAGCACGTATTCGAGAAATACGGCCGCGACCGTGCGGCGCTCGCGGCCACCGTCATCTGCTACCGTCCTCGCAGCGCAATCCGCGACGTCGGAAAAGCGCTGGGCCTCGGCTTGGATGTCGTGGATCGCCTCGCAAAATCGCAGGCCTATTGGGACGATTTCGACACCTTTCGGAAGAGCCTGGCGCGCAACCGTCTGCATTTGAGCACCGCGCTCGCGCGGCAGCTGTGCGCCCGCGTCAAGGAGCTGGTCGGTTTTCCGCGGCATTTGTCGCAGCATGTCGGCGGCTTCGTCATCGCGCAGGAGCCGATCAGCGAGCTCGTTCCGATCGAGAACGCGGCGATGCCGCAACGCACGGTCATCCAATGGGACAAGAACGACCTGGAAGCGCTCGGTCTGCTCAAGGTCGACGTGCTTGCGCTCGGCATGCTCACCGCCATGCGCAAGACGTTCGACCTCTTGAAGAAGGCGGGAACGGGGCCGCGCTCCATGAGCGAGATCCCGCGAGAAGACGAAGCCACGTACGACATGATCTGCCGCGTCGAGACGGTCGGCGTGTTCCAGATCGAATCGCGCGCGCAGATGACGATGCTGCCGCGGCTGAAACCCCGTAACTATTACGACCTCGTAATAGAAGTGGCCATCGTGCGACCGGGCCCGATCCAAGGCGGAATGGTGCACCCTTACCTAAAGCGCCGCTTGAATCCGAGCGCGGTGACGTATCCGAGCGATGAGCTCGAAGAAGTACTCAAGAAGACGCTTGGCGTTCCGATCTTCCAAGAGCAAGTGATGCAGATTGCGATCAAAGCAGCCGGCTTCACGCCCGGGCAAGCCGATCGGCTGCGTCGCTCGATGGCGGCCTGGAACAGAAGCGGCACCTTGCATCTGTTTCGACAACAGCTGCTCGACGGCATGCAGGCACGCGGCTATTCGCGCGAGTTCGCCGAGCAGATCTTCAAGCAAATCGAAGGCTTCGGCGAATACGGCTTTCCGGAATCGCACTCTGCCTCGTTTGCCCTGCTCACCTATTTCTCGAGCTACCTCAAGTGTCACTGGCCGGCGGCCTTCATCGCGGCCTTGATCAACAGCCAGCCGATGGGCTTTTATCGACCGGCACAGCTCCTCGAGGAAGCCAAACGCCAGAATGTCACGGTGCTGCCGATCGACGTCACGGCAAGCGATTGGGACTGCACGCTCGAGAACGATGCGCAAGGGCGGCACGCCATTCGGCTTGGCACGCGGCTGGTACGCGGCTTGAGCGAAGAAGAAGGACGACTCATCGCACAGATACGCGAATGCGGCCCGTATCGAAGCATCGATGACTTCAGTGCGCGCACGCAGTTGTCGCGTCGCGCGATTCGTGCACTCGCGTTGGCGGGTGCTTTTCGCAGTCTTGCTCCGCACCGGCATGCCGCCTACTGGCAGGCGCTCGGCATCGACAAGCTCCCTGAAATGTTGGCAGGCATTCCGCAGCGCGAAGGCCTGCCGATCCTGCCGCAGCCATCCGAGCACGAGGAAGTGCTGACGGATTATCGAGAGCTCGGTTTCAGTACGAAACGCCACCTGCTGGCGCTGTTGCGACCACGTCTACGTGCCCACGGCATCCTGACGCGCCGCGAAGTCGCACAGTGCCGTAACGGCGAACGAGTGCGAATCGCCGGCTTGGTCACCCATCTGCAGCGTCCGAGCACTGCATCCGGCGTCGTGTTCGCCTCGCTCGAAGACGAAACCGGTATTCACAACATCGTGATCTGGCCGCGGGTCTTCGAGTTACAGCGCCATGTCATCCTGCAGGCGAATCTCATGATCGTCGCCGGCACGGTGCAGAGCCAGGACGGCGTCGTCCACGTCGTTGCAGACCGGATCGGCAATCTCTCGCACTGGATCGCGGAGGTGCCCCGGAACTCGAGGGATTTTCAGTAGCAGGAAGCTGCAGAAGAGAAATCAAAAATGACCAGGACGACTTCCTCCCGCTCGAAGAGGGATCTCCCAACGTCGTTCGCGAAAGGCTAACGTCCCTGGCTCCAGCACAGAGCCTCCGGCCTCCGCCCTGGTTCGTTCAACCTAGAGCTTGGCGCGGATATGAGATCGTCTCGGGAGAAATAGCAGCGGATTGCCGTGCGGCGAGGGCCTTGCGCAGCTCTTTGGCGGCTTGGGCTCGTTGCCGCTTCGATTCGTGCACTGCCGCCTTGGCGATCGCCCCGTCGATGATGCGGTCCCTGACCAGTCGACGCCGTTCCAACGTGTTCATGCGAGC